>BNJV01002755.1_pt1 | contig 142048 bp, 177 predicted proteins | sample 8540591 | NCBI WGS metagenome assembly BNJV01 (sample SAMD00202457, study PRJDB9452) | human saliva metagenome | host: Homo sapiens
GATTCGGAATCTTGAATAATTTGTTGCAATTCCTCTGAAAGTCCCTGAATATGGCCAATAAAACGTATACGCACATTGTGTTCATGAATATATCGTACATTTTTTTGTAAATATTCTTTTATCAGAGCCATTAAAAGAGAGACCTCTTGTTCAGGTCGTTTCCAATTTTCTGTAGAAAATCCATATACTGTTAATGCACTAACACCAATTTCATCAGCAGCAATAACAATTTCTTTTAATACATCAGCACCTGCCCGATGTCCCATTGACCGAGGCATGCCACGACGCTTTGCCCAACGCCCATTGCCATCCATGATAATAGCAACATGACGAGGTACATTATGTTCATCTATAGTAATGGTAGATGATGTATCGCGTTTAAATAGTTCCTCAGCATACATTACCCCCAGAGTATGTCCAAAATCACTAGCCACCATCGGCCTATATAAAATGATATGGAGCATATCATCACATGCAGTAATTCTTGCGACATAATAGCCTTCAGAGGCTATATCAAAAAAGCGATTAAAGTTATCGCCAATTATTACCTTAAAAGGAATATGGGCAGCCTGCAATTGAGACTTTGCAAGCTGCCAAGGCATTCCTATAAGACTACTAGAATCGGTCATTATACTTCTAATACGTCCTTTTCTTTAACGGCTTTCAAATCATCGATTTGTTTAATCTTTTTATCCGTTAATTTTTGAATTTGATCTAAACCATCTTTAGCATCATCTTCAGTAATTGTTTTTGCTTTTTCTTCTTTTTTTAATGCATCATTAGCATCGCGGCGAATATTGCGAATCGCTACCTTTGCATCTTCAGCTTTCTTATGAACTACTTTTACAATCTCTTTACGACGTTCTTCAGTCAATTGGGGGATTGTTAAGCGAATAGCAGTACCGTCATTACCAGGATTCAATCCTAAGTCAGATTGTAAAATAGCCTTTTCTATGGCACCAATCATGGACTTATCCCATGGTGCGATTAAAATCATACGTGGTTCTGGTACAGAGATATTTGCTACTTGATTAATTGGTGAAGGAGATCCATAATAATCAACCATTACCTTATCAAGTAAGGCAGTACTAGCTCGACCGGTACGAATAGAAGCAAATTCATGCTTCAAAGACTCAATGGACTTATTCATACGCTCTTCTTGTTGTTGCAGTAAATCTTTTAATTCCATATTGATTATACCCCGTGAACGATGGTCCCTACTTCTTCACCCTTAGCAGCTTTAGTAATATTACCAGGAATATCCATGCTAAATACGATAATAGGGATATTATTATCTTTACATAATGTAGTGGATGTAGAATCCATTACTTTCAATTCTTTTGTAATTATGTCATTATATGTCAATTCATCAAATTTAACAGCATTTGGATTTGTTTTTGGATCAGAATCATATACACCATCAGCAAACTTTTTAGCCATCAAAATAGCATCTGCTTCAATTTCTGCAGCACGCAATGCAGCTGTTGTATCTGTAGAAAAATACGGTTTGCCTAGACCCGCACCAAAGATAACGATGCGTTTTTTCTCTAAATGTCGAATTGCACGACGACGAATATAAGGTTCTGCTACCTCTTGCATTTCAATAGCTGTTTGTACACGAGTATCAACACCAGCTTGTTCTAATGCATCTTGCAATGCTAAGGAGTTCATCACTGTTGCTAACATGCCCATATAGTCAGCTGTAGCACGATCCATGCCTTTATTACTACCAGCCAAACCTCTCCATAGGTTACCGCCACCAACAACAATAGCGATTTCTAAATCAGTGGACTTAGCTAAAGCCGCAATTTCTTGTGCGAACTTTTCAACTACATCTGGATTGATACCAAAACCTTGTTCTCCTGCTAAAGCCTCACCACTTAACTTCAAAACAATACGTTTAAAGTGTCTTTTTGCCATTTGTATACTCCTCTATTGCAAAATAAGAGAACACGGTACGGTGTTCTCTTATTATTTCTTAATTATTTACCAACAGATGCCATTACTTCTGCTACGAAGTCATCTTGGCGTTTTTCAATGCCTTCGCCTAAACCGTAGCGAACAAAACGACGTACGTTGATGTTTTCACCGATTTTTGCAATATTTTCATTAATAATATCAGTAACAGATTTGTCACCATCTTTAATGAACGCTTGTTCTAATAGGCAATTTTCTTTATAGAATTTTTCAATACGGCCATTAACCATTTTTTCCAAAACAGCTTCAGGTTTTGGTTTACGACCAGCTTTAACGTCTTCTTCAGCTTCTACCTTAGCTTGTTCCAACAATACTTGTTTTTCATGTTCGATTACTTCAGCAGGAACTTCTTCACGATTCAAGTATGTAGGGTTAACAGCAGCGATTTGCATAGCAATATCACGTGCTAAGTTTTGGAAATCATCAGTTTTAGCAACAAAGTCAGTTTCGCAGTTTACTTCAACCAAAACACCAATACGACCACCAGCATGAATGTAGGATTGTACAACACCTTCAGCTGCAATACGACCTGCTTTTTTAGCAGCAGCAGCCAAACCTTTTTCACGAAGAAGGTCCACCGCTTTATCGATATTACCGTCAGTTTCAACCAATGCTTTTTTAGCATCCATCATACCAGCGCCAGTCATGTCGCGCAATTCTTTTACCAAAGCAGCAGTAATTGCCATTATTTTCTTCCTCCTAGTACTAATTAAGGTAAGGATATAGTCCTTACCCTAATTATATATGTTATAGATTTATCTTTCAAATGCTAATCGATTATGATTAAGCTTGACCGTCGCGAACCATTTCAGCAGAATCAGATACCATGTTATCTAATGCTTCATCAAAGGATTCACCTTGACGACCTTCAAGAACAGCATCAGCCATTTTACCAGCCAACAATTTTACAGCGCGGATAGCGTCGTCATTTGCTGGAATTGGGAATTCAACTTCATCAGGGTCGCAGTTAGTGTCAACGGTTGCAACAACTGGAATACCCAATTTTTTAGCTTCTGCAATAGCGATTTTTTCTTTTTTAGGATCAACTACGAAAAGTGCACCTGGCATTTTAGGCATATCTTTGATACCGCCAAGGTATTTTTCCAATTTTTCCATTTCATGACGAAGGCCGATAACTTCTTTTTTAGGCAATACTTCGAAAGTACCGTCTTCAGCCATAGCTTCCAATTGTTTTAAACGTTTAATACGAGTTTCAATTGTTTTGAAGTTAGTCAACATACCGCCCAACCAACGTTCGTTAACGAAGAACATGTTAGCGCGGATAGCTTCTTCTTTAATAGCTTCTTGAGCTTGTTTTTTTGTACCTACGAACAAGATTACTTCGCCTTGGGAAGCAACTTCACGTAAGAAATTGTAAGCTTCTTCTACTTTTTTAACTGTTTTAGACAAGTCAATGATATAAATACCATTGCGTTCAGTGAAGATGAATTTCGCCATTTTAGGGTTCCATCTTCTAGTCTGATGACCAAAGTGTACACCAGCCTCTAATAATTGTTTCATTGATACTACTGCCATTGTGGCACCTCCTGTTAATTAACCTCCGCCGCTTCATCCTTCGGGTCACCCAAAATTAGGCACAGTACCGAAGTCCACCGACGTGCTTATTTTTTTCATACTTGATAATTTTTAACAAAAAAATTATTGTAAAAAGCAAGTAAAGAGTCAGTAATTCCAAAAGAATTACTGACTCTTTACTAAGATCTACATGTTTAATTATAAAATATTACATTAATATAACAAGTATATTAGTTATTTCGTATAGCTTCTATCATCTTAGCTCTATCGGGAGCACCGAATACTGCTGAACCTGCAACTAATACAGTTGCACCTGCATCCTTGACTGGAATACACGTAATATCATTGATACCACCGTCTACTTCTATAACAGCATTCGTATTTTCTACAGAATCTAATAACAGTTTAGCTTGTTTAATTTTCTCAATCGCCCGAGGAATAAAAGATTGGCCCCCAAATCCAGGATTTACAGACATAATTAGAATCATATCTAAATCTCCTGCCACATCTTCTAACATTGAAACAGGAGTGCCTGGATTAAGTGCAACACCAGCTTTCATACCTACTGACTTAATTTGTTGTATTAAACGATGCATATGAGGAACAGTTTCTTGATGAAATGTAAAATATTCAACCCCTATGTTCGCATATTCCTCGACATAATCCGCAGGATTTGTAACCATTAAATGTACATCGAACGGCAATGATGTATGTGGGCGAATAGCTTTCACTATAGGTGCGCCAAATGTTAAATTAGAACAAAATGCCCATCCATAACATCAATATGTAAATAATCTGCCCCAGCTTGTTCAATAGTTTTAACTTCATCACGCAATATAGAAAAATCTGCAGATAACATCGACGGTGCTATTTTTATCATTTTAAAACCTCTTTCTTTGGTTCTGTATATCTTTTCTAATAATCTGATATGCATCATAGCGGCTTTCATAAATCTTATGATCCGCTAACGCCTCTTTAATTCCACAAATAGGTTCATGCTCATGATAACAAGGGCTAAATTTACAAGAGTCAACATAATCAGAAAATTCTGGAAATAACGTAGGTAATCGTTCTAATGTAATATCGGTAAACTCAATACAACTAAAACCAGGTGTATCCATAATAAAGGAATCCGTATTTAGGCTAAATAATGAGGCATGCCGTGTTGTATGCTTACCACGTTTAATCTTGCCGCTTATTTCACCTGTTTGGAATGCAAATTTCTCATCAACCGCATTTAATAAGCTACTTTTACCAACACCGGAAGGCCCTGCAAAAGCCGTTACCTTATGCTGTAATTGACTACGCAATTCATCAATACCGGTATTATGTGTAGCAGATGTAGTAATAACATGATAACCAATCGATTTATATTTATTAATTAGTTCATCTGTCGCAGAATCCCCTACATCGTATTTATTTATACATAGGAGAACAGGAATATCGGCATGTTCAATCATTACCAGCATCTTGTCAAGCAATAATTCATTGATATCCGGATTATGAGCAGCTACCACGAGAATAACCTGATCTATATTAGCAACGGCAGGTCGTATCATAAAATTTTTACGCGGTAAAATGGCCTCAACAAAGCCATCATTGGAAAACTCAACTCGATCACCAACTAATAAGCTATATCGGGACCTTTTGATACGCCCTCTAACCTTGCATTCATGAATGGTTCCCAATTCATCTTGGATATAAAAGTAACCATTCATATTCTTAATTACAATACCCGTGTTCATAGCACCTCTATAATGCAGTATCCTGAACTAATGCGCCATTTAGATATACTAGTATTCGCACATTACCAACACCAGAAACATTTTTCACGATCCGGTCACCAGGCTTATTGGTATCATCATAAATAACAGATGAACCTTCATCATCTTTAACTACGATTTTTACCTCCTGATTTTTTGAACCAGATGGTACCGTTATATCCACAGTTCCTTTAGTACGATTTGAAGAGCTTTGTTTTGAATCATCCTTCTTATTGGATGCATCCTTTAATTCAGTGGCTAAATTTAAGCTACTGCCTTCAGAAACCTCTTCACCAGCCTTAATACTTTGTTCTGTTACAATCGATTTATCATCAACCGAACCAGATATTTGATTAACCCCAATATTATTAGAGCTTAAAACTTGGCGTGCATCCTTCAATGTCATACCAACCACATCAGGCATTTTTACTTTTTTAGCTTGTGCCTTATTGACAACTAAATCTATAGTTGTGCCCTTTGAAACTTTTGAATCACCAGAAGGACTTTGAGCAACGATAACATTATCAGGCTTTCCTTCTACAGAACCTTGTGTGATTTTACCAACCACAAGACCTAAATCTTTTAAACGTTGACGTGCTTGTTCTACGGTTAAACCGGATAAATCTGGAACCGTAATATCACCAACACCTTTAGATACGACAAGATGAATAGTACGTTGTTCTTTTACCTTTTCACCAGCCCCTGGACTTTGAGAGATGACTTGTCCTGCTGGTACATCTGTATTGGTTACTTCACTGGTAGAAACGCGCAAATGTTTATCTTCCAAAATATTTTTCGCTACAGACACTTGTTTTCCTACTACATTAGGCACGTCTACAGTTGTATTACTCCAGAAATTACCATAGCTCAAGAATGCACCTAAAAATGCAATCAAGAAAATAACGGCAGCACCAAGGACTATATATTTCTGTGGTATGGATGCAATCTTACTAAGCATAGATTTCTTTTTTACCTCATTAGGCGTAGAGTCATCAATATCATTAAAATCTTCTAATGTATCCGGATCTACAGCTGGAATCATTTGTGTGGCAAAATCATAAGGTTCATGTCGTTGAGTTTTTCCCATTGTAAAGCCTTGGGATAACCGTAAATCCCCCATCATTTCCGAAATAGAATCAAAGCGATCGGCCGGATTTTTAGCTAATGCTTTCAACACAACAGCCTCTAACAATGGTGGAATAGACGGATTGTATCGCGTTGGAGGAATTACCTTTTCACGAACATGTTTTAATGCTACTGCAATTGGCGTTTCCCCTTCAAAAGGAACCTTACCAGTTAACATTTCATATAAAACTACACCTAATGAATAGATATCTGTACTCCCATCCACTGATTTACCACTTGCTTGCTCAGGCGAAAGATAGTGAGCTGACCCCATGATTGAGTTCGTATACATAACGGTATTCGTAGTATTCATGGCGCGAGCAATACCAAAATCAGTAACCTTTACACGACCAGTATTTGTAATGATGACATTATGTGGTTTTATATCACAATGAACAATTCCCATTGCATGGGCATGTTCTAACCCTTCACCGATGGCAATAGTAATTTTAACCGCTTCATCAATTGATAAACGATGATGACGTGTAATATATTCCTTAAGCGTTTCCCCATCAACGTATTCCATAATGATGTAATGCATGCCTTGATCGTAGCCTACATCATACATATTAACAATATTAGGATGATTTAATTTACCTGCGGCTTGAGCTTCTCGTTTAAAGCGACTTACAAATTCGTCATCACTAGCAAAGTTTGAATGTAAAATTTTTATAGCTACTGGGCGCCCTAATAATGTATCTTCACCTTTATATACATCGGCCATTCCGCCGACGCCAATTTTAGTCAGGATACGATAGCGATTATCCAGCAATGTATCTTTAATCTTCATAATATTTATAACTCTCCATATCTAGATTAGATAGTTCCTACAATAATGGTAACATTATCACCGGCACCGGCATCATAGACGTCGGCAATCAATGTATTTAAAACCTCCGTATTATCATTTGTATCATGTAATACTTGTCGGATTGTTTCATCACTAACATACCCAGACAATCCATCTGTACATAATAAAATACGATCACCGGTTTTTACTGAAAGTGTACCACTATCGACATGTAAATCTTCTTCAACACCAACTGCTCTAGTCAGTAAATTACGTTGTGGATGGACTAACATCTCATCCTTTGTAATTTCTCCAGCATCCAATAGCTGTTGTACCATAGAGTGATCAGTGGTAATTTGAGTTAATTCATCATTTCTATAAATATAGAGTCTACTGTCACCTACACTGGCCCACAGCAGATTATCATCTACCTTAGCGACTACTACAGCAGTCGTTCCCATCCCACTAAGTCGTTCCTCTCGTGCTACGCGATTTACTATACGCGTATTAGCGTGTAGTATGGCATCTACAAGGGACGATTCGTCAATAGTAGAAATTGATTGTAAATATTCTTTTATTTCATCAACCGCATAGGTGCTAGCAATTTCTCCACCTCTATAGCCACCCATACCGTCGGTGACAGCACAAATGTTATCGCTAATAAAAAATCGATCTTCATTCTGCTTTCTGACTAATCCAATTTTACTTAAACCTACGATATTATTCATGAATCTCCTCTTTCCGTCCATGGGCCGCTTTTAATTGCCCACATGCGGCTTGAATAGCATCGCCCATCTCTTTACGGATTGTAACAGAAACACCATAAGAGGCGATAATATCCTTAAATACGTTCATATGTTTACTAGAAGGTTTATACAAATTAATATGTTCATTACCATTTACAGGAATCAGGTTAATATGACAATTAGGAAATTTTTTACCAATTTGACCTAATTCATGTGCTTCCTCTAATGATACATTAATTGAATCTATTAAAATATACTCAAACGTAATACGTCGTTGTGTCTTGTCATAATAATATTTTACAGCCTCTAGAACCTCTTCCAATTTATATTGAGATCCGACAGGCATAATCTTACGACGTGTTTCATCTGATGTAGCATGTAAGGATAATGCCAATGTAATTGGTAGCTCCTCATCTGCTAATTTATAAATATTAGGAACCCATCCACATGTAGATATAGTCATCTTTCTATAACTTATATCAAATGTAGTTGAATCATGAATTATTTTTAATGCTTGTAGTACATTATCATAATTTTGTAAAGGTTCACCAGCCCCCATAACTACTAATGAATGGATATCTTCCTTTTTTAGGGAACTAAAAAGAACAACTTGTCCTACGATTTCAGACACGGTTAAATCACGAAATAATCCCCCCTGTGTAGAAGCGCAGAATACACAGCCCATGGCGCATCCCACTTGAGAAGAAACGCATATGGAATTACCATAATGTTGCTCCATTAAAACAGTTTCAATACGGCTGCCATCAGTAAGCTCTAATAGTAATTTCTGTGTTTTTCCATCAGGAGATATAGATTGGGTGATAACCTTAGGAATTGACAATTTACAATTAGCATCCAACCAATCTCTTAACGTTTTAGGGAATTGTGTCATATCTTGAAATACAAAAAAATATGACGATGATAAATATAATCTATTAATTGTTTTTGCACGAAATTTTTTTGGAATTTAAAGTCTTCAAATAACGTTTGTAATTCAACTAGAGATTTACCTAGTAATTCAATCATAAATACTCCCATTCACTAATGACTAATTAGTTAAGATAGTCGCTGCATTTTCACCATAAAGAAACCATCCATGTCATCTTTAGGTGGATTTGTTGTTATCATACCATTATTTGATGTAAGTGGAAAATCTTGAGGCACAGGCACAATTGTAAATTCACTATGCTTTTGTAAAAATGTTTCAACTACCTCTTCATTTTCCTTATAGTTTAATGTACATGTTGAGTATATTAAATAACCATTTACCTTTACTGTCCTTGCAGCACGTTCTAAGATATCTAACTGCAATGGTGGTAATTCTGAAAGAATAGATTCTTGCTTACGCCATCGCATATCAAGTTTCTTTTGTAGTATGCCCAAACCAGAACAAGGAGCATCCACCAATACGCGATCAAAATAAGAATCCCAGTTATTAGGTAATTGTGTAGCATCCTGTACTTTCGTTTGTACAATAGAAACTCCAAGACGACTAGCATTAGACTCCATTAGTTCAATCTTATGTGCATGAATATCGCAACTCATAATCGAACCGGTATTATCCATCAATGAAGCCATATACATCGACTTACCACCAGGTGCTGCACAGCAATCTAAAATACAATCACCCGGTTTTGGATCTACAAGGTGTGCTACCATCATGGACGCCTTATCCATAAATGTAATATATCCATTTATAACAGCATCTGATTTTTCTAAACTCCCACGATGACTATTTATATAAATAATGTCATCATAGGTACTATCCTGTGAAACATCCCAACCTTGCTCTTTTAACAATGACAAACATTGTGGAATATCAATAAGAATTGTATTAATGCGCGCTGTTAATATAGGCTGTTGGTTAAACCAAGCACATAAATCTTCCGTTTGTTCACGACCACGTTCACCAATCCATAAATTGATTAGCCATAAGGGAATATTGTATATAAAGGATATTATTTCTACATCATTCTTTGCTAAATCCTCTATACCAATAGTATCTTGTTCTCGAATGACAGATCTCAATATAGCATTCACAAAACCTGATAAGCCATGTGTTAGTTTTTGGCTAATTTAACTGACTCATTAACGGCAGCACTGTCCGGTACTTTATCCATATAGATAATTTGATATATACCGAGTCGTAAAATCTCAACAACCATGGAGGATAGTTTTTTTACAGGCCTTTTAGCAAAATGCACGATAATTGTATCTAAATAATTCCTTCGACGTACTACACCATATACAAGTTCCGTAAAGAACCGTCTGTCTAGATCTGAAAGATTATACTTTGATATATAGCCTTGTAATGTTATGTTGGCGTACGCACCATTTCGATTGATATCAGATAATGCCTTTACAGCCAACAGTCGTATATTTTGTTTTTGTCCGTTTTTAGCAGTTTCGTTCATACTTATCCTTATCAATCAATAATTCAACAGCATTACGAACCTTGTTGATATCAACCGTAGTATTACAACAGGGTCCATTAGGGCGTTCGTTTAATACCCCAATAACAGGAATGGGAAATACATCAGCCATTCCACTAGAAAGATCACGTTCACAAGCTATAGCAATAATAGCCTTAGGTTTTGCTTCTTTAACCTTCATACGGGCTAACGTTCCACCAGTGACAACGATGAATTGACAGCCATACTCTTTTGCAATACCCAGTAAGCCACCCACTTCACATCGCCCACATTGCTTACAATTATATACGTCATGTGTCACCTTATGAACACATGTGTTTTCTTGCAAACAATGAGGTGTTAATAAGAGTATTCGTTCAGGGCTCACCTTATATAATTTCATTACTACTAAATGATTGATTAAATCAATCATAGATTGTCGTAATTCATCCTTTGTAACACCTGTAAAAATTTTTCCCAATCCTAAAGATATAGGAAATAACAAATATATAAAGCGATTAGCTAAACGTAATATAATAGGGTGGATATGTTTAACACCTGCTGAAGCAATACATAAAATAAGCCATAAGAACCAGATGATAAAAATGATCACTCCACCTATAACTTCACTTGTAACCGCTAGTGTATATGATATTCTCTCTAATCCGGGCCATACTATATACATTGTAAAACCAATGATAATAGAAATCGCTAAACAAGACAGTGCTGAGAGATTTAAATATAGTGGATATGTTTTGTAAGATACATTACACTTTGTCAAATGCAATACCACCTTTAATTTGGTGACCATTAATAAAGTCTTGTGCACTAATGCGTTTTTTATTTTCTGGTTGTACCTCTGTAAGAAGAATAAATCCATGTTCACCAGTTGATACAATCAATCCTTTAGATGTATGTACAATTGTACCTGCAGGTGCAAAATCTACAGCAACCTGGTGATGATTACAAATAACTGTAGCCTTACCTTCATTTATAGATTCAACATTAATGGTTTGAGCAGACCAAACCTTTAAACGTTTTCCTTGTAAAAAGGTATAACATCCGGGTGCTGGATTTAATCCACGAATTAAATTAACAATCTTATGAGCCGGTTGATTCCAATCGATTAATCCCATTTCCTTAGTGATTTTAGATGTATGACTTGCCAAATTATCATCTTGAGGTGTAGCCTTAATTTCACCTTTCACCCACTTATCTAGGACTGGGGAAATTGTTCGGGCTCCCAATTCCGCAATACGCTCGAATAAAGCACCCGTAGTTTCGTTTGGTTGAATGTCAATTTCTGCAATATCAATGATATCACCCGTATCTAAACCATCATCCATATGCATAATCGTAACGCCGGTCTTAATATCACCGTTTAAAATTGCATAATGGATAGGAGCTGGCCCCCTATACTTAGGCAAGATAGATGCATGAATATTGATACACCCATATTTTGGAAGTCGAATAAGCCAAGGCGGTAATATCTTGCCATACGCAATTACAACTATTACATCGGGAACTAGATCAGTCAACTCTTTTTGAACGGCGTCGTCTCGCAATGTAATAGGCTGATATACAGGTAAGTTCAATGACAAAGCAGCCTCTTTAACTGGTGGCATTTGAATCTGCTTACCGCGTCCTTTTTGCTTATCTGGTTGACAGTATACACCAACTACAGAATGGCCAGCCTCAACTAGTGCACGTAATGTAGGGACGGAAAAATCTGGTGTTCCCATGAATACAATACGTAACGGTTTATTGTTAGACAATTTCCTTTTCCTCCGGATGATCTGCAATACGACGTAAATTAGTCGCCTTTTCAATAAATAGATGACCTTCTAAATGATCAATTTCATGTTGAAAAATTCTAGCCAAGAAGCCTTCGGCCTTAATGGTAACCTTTTTATTATGAGGATCTATACCTTTTACGGTTACTTTTTCGTACCGTTCTACATCGCCAAAATAACCAGGTACACTTAAACACCCTTCTAAGCCAATTTGAGATCCTTCACCATGAATGATTTCAGGGTTTATGAGTGCTATTAATCCACTGCCTGCATGATCATCAACTACGATAATACGCTTAGATACATTAACCTGTGGCGCTGCTAATCCAACGCCTTCAGTTTTGTACATTGTATCAGCCATATCTTCTATTAATGCACGCAATTTTTTATTTACATGTTCTACAGGTTCTGCTATTTCCTTTAAAACAGGGTGACCTGCTTTTACAACTTCTAATACTGCCATTTTTCCTCTTATTAAATAGGGTCTACATCAATGAGTAGCCCTTCTTGTGTAAAAATCCAAGAATGATATATGTAATCTTTTACGGCATCTAAATTTTCTCCACGAATCATAATCGATAAACGATACATATCGCGGATTTTTTTTATGCCTGCTTCATAAGGTCCATTTAAATCAATCGATTGCGACTCAAATCTAGACTCTAAATCATCTACAATTTTTTGTGCTATGGACTCAGCCATTTCTTCCTTTATATGGCGCACTACCATGTAAATCATTTCACGAAATGGCGGGTATCCTAAGGCCTTACGATTTTCTATTTCTTCATTGTAAAAGCCCAAATAATCATGAGCCTTACTTTTTATTATAGCATAATTTAAAGGATTATATGTTTGTATAACAACGCTACCTACCTTATCACCACGTCCTGCTCGGCCTGAAGTTTGAGTTAATAAGTCGAATGCTCGTTCAGATGCAGAATAAACAGGGATATTCAAGACGGAATCAGCAGTCAATATCCCCACTGCTGTAACATCCTTAAAATCATGACCTTTTGATACCATTTGGGTGCCCAATAAAATATCATATTTATGATTTCCGAAGTCTTGAAGAATTTCTTCACCCACATCTTTATGCTTAGTAACATCTTGGTCTAAGCGAGCAATCCGTGCACGTTTAAAATGGCGTCGTAACTCTTCTTCCACCTTTTGCGTACCCGATCCAAAGAATTTAATTTTTTTACTGCCACATTTTGGACATATAGTAGGTATCGGTTCATGATGCTCACAATAGTGACACCGTAATTCCGCACCCGCCTGGTGATACACCATAGCCACCTCGCAATGTGGGCACATAATTGTTTCCCCACAATCACGGCACATTACAAATGTACTATAGCCTCGGCGATTTAAAAGAATAATCATCTGATTTCCATCGGCTAATGTACGCTCAATCAGATTTGTCATAGCATCAGAAAATACGGAATAATTGCCGCGGATCATTTCCTCTTTCATATCCACAATATGGACATGAGGCATGGCTTGGTCAAAAATACGAGTGGGCAACTCTAATAGCTTATATTGTCCTTGTAAAGCCTTGTAATACGATGTTATAGCAGGCGTGGCAGATCCTAAAATAACGACGCAATTATGGGCCTGTCCGCGCCATAACGCTACATTTTTGCATTATATCGAATCATATCCTCTTGCTTGTAAGATGTATCATGTTCTTCATCTAGCACTATAAGGCCAATATCCTCTGCCGGTGCAAACACTGCAGACCGAGCACCAATAATGATATGGCTGTCCTTTCTTCGTATACGTTCCCAGTTGTTATTTCGCTCACTAATGGTTAGTTTACTGTGAAAGACAACAACTTCATCACCAAAGGTAGACACAAATCGACGAACAATCTGATCTGTCAAGATGATTTCAGGAACAAGAATAATAGCTGTTTTACCTCGTCCTATACAACGTGCAGCAGCTTTCAAATAAATCTGCGTTTTACCACTACCCGTTACGCCGTGTAATAAAAACGTTTCATATTTGTCTTGATCCATCGTTTGTTTAATTGGTTCATATACAGCTTGTTGTGCATCTGTCAATGGTATGGTTTCTTCACCACTGAGCAATTCTTTGAATGACGTTTTCGTATCTTTAAAGCGTTTCTCTATATGAATGCCCTTTTCTCCAGCCACTTGTTTAATGACCATATAAGAATATCCCTTGGCTCTCAACAAGGACTTAGGAGCGCCGCCTACATCAATTAAAAAAGCAGCTAATTCTCGTTGTTTACGTTTTTTAGGGCTCAATTGGTCTATATCAAATTCAGATGTAACAATAAGCCATTCTTCCTTTGGAGCATCATATGATTTTAACGTTTTATGAACAGTAAATAGCCGTAACGCATCGCCAAAGGAGCATAAGAAGTAATGGCTAATTTGTTCTGCTGTATCCATCATTTCGCGTGTGAACCATGGATCACTATCGAGAATATCTATAATAGAACGCAATGTAAATGAAGGTTTTTCCAAAAGATCTTCATAACCAATTAGTATGCCTTCTTCACGGCTACCACCTAAGGGAACTAATACACGCGTTCCTGCCTCTACGTCACCAAACTTATCGGGCAATAAATAACTTAAAGGCTTATGTAGTTGTTTTGCAGGTCGATTAATAATAATACTTGCTACGCGCATTAGTTCACCTCCTCTAATCTAATTATTATATCATATTCAAAAGGAGATAAAAAAAGACTTAGTAGCATGTGAACCGACCCCTTAATGTTAGACCAAAAATCTTAACGTTAAGGAGGTCGGTTTTTCTATGGCAAAATATAGCCTTATATTTAAATTAAAAGTCGTTACCGCATATCTAAATGGCGAGGGTGGATATGAGTATTTAACTAAGAAATATGGTTTAAAGACTACATCACAAGTTCGTCGTTGGATTAGTGCATTTAAAGAATTTGGTAAAGATGGTTTGTGTCGAAAGCGAAATAATACAAGATATACTTCAGAATTTAAGCTAGCTGTGGTAGAGTCATACTTAACTAGTGAATTATCGTATCGGCAAATTGCATTACAATACGGGCTGAATAATCCTTCATTAATAGCTCGCTGGAAATCGGAGTTTATGAAATATGGGACCAATGCTTTTTGTCGAGCGACCGAAAGGACGAATACCTACCATGAGTCGAACAGATGAAAAAAAGCAAAGATTAGCACACATACTAAATCTCGTAACCAAAAGAAGAAAAAAGAATTAACACCAGATCAAGCTCGTATTTTAGAACTGGAAAAACAATTACGCTATGCTCAAATAGAGAACGCCTATTTAAAAGAATTGAGGAGATTGCGCATCGAGGACGCTCGAAAAATGAAAGAGCAGCAAGAATCATTAGCAGTCTCCGAAGAGAATTCAAACTAACTGAGATTCTTGCTGCCTTACGTTTTTCCAAAAAGCAACATATATGTACTGGCAACAGCGCTTTGACCAAGTAGATCCAGATCTACAAATACGAATAGCTATTGAAGATATTCGTAAAGACCATCCCCACTATGGATATAGAAGATTGTTACCCTTGTTACAATCACGAGGTATTGTTATTAATAAGAAACGATTGCAACGAATTATGCAAAAGTTCAATTTGCAAGTAATAGCATTTTCTCGTAAGAGCCGAAAATATAACTCATATAAAGGCGTTAGAGGACGGATTGCACCTAATCGCATTAAGCGTAGATTCCATTGTAATCAACCACATCAAAAAAAATTACTACAGATACAAGTGAATTTAAGTATTATGAATTAGATGCAAATGGTGCTTTGAAAGTTAGAAAACTATACTTAGATCCATTTATGGATTTATATAATCTTGAAATTATCAGTTTTAGTATAAGTCCTACACCATCAGCTGAGGCTATACTTTCAGCACAACAACAGGCGATTGAAAAGACTGCTGATGCTAAGTATCGGCGGACATTTCATTCTGACCGTGGTTGGGGTTACCAAATGAAAGCGTATCAACATAATTTAAAAGTGCATAATATATTCCAAAGTATGTCTAGAAAAGGTAATTGTCTCGACAATTCACCAATGGAAAATTTCTTTGCCATCTTAAAACAAGAGATGTATTATGGCAATACTTTTCATAGCTATGCTGAGTTAAAAAAATGGCGATTGAAAACTATATTATGTATTACAATACTAAACGAATTAAGGAAAGATTGAACTGGCTAAGTCCAATTGACTATCGTTTAGCTACTACTGCAGCATAAAAAATTCCGAGCAACCAGTTTAGGTTACTCGGAAATAAAAGTCTAACTTTTCGGGGTCACTACACATGCTACTAAGTCTTTTTGATTATAAACCAGCTTCGTGACGTAAAATGTCAGCTTTATCTGTACGTTCCCAAGGAAGATCAACATCAGTTCTACCAAAGTGACCATACGCAGCCGTCTTACGATAATGTGGTTTTAATAAATCAAGCATTTCAATGATACCTGCTGGACGCAAGTCGAAATGTTTGCTTACCAATTCTTGAATGTTTTCTTCGTCAATCTTAGCTGTACCAAATGTATCAACTAAAATTGATACAGGTTTCGCAACGCCAATAGCGTATGCTACTTGTACTTCGCATTTATCAGCGAGACCTGCAGCTACCACGTTTTTAGCTACATAACGAGCTGCATATGCTGCAGAGCGGTCAACCTTAGAAGGATCCTTACCGGAGAATGCGCCACCGCCATGACGAGCCATACCACCATAAGTATCAACGATAATTTTACGGCCTGTTAAGCCTGCATCGCCGTGTGGACCACCGATAACAAAACGCCCTGTTGGATTGATGAAAATTTTAGTCTTTTCATCAATGAATTCTGCAGGAAGTGCTGCATCGATAACATAGCGCTTCAAATCATTTTTAATTTGTTCTTGAGTTACTTCTGGACTATGTTGTGTAGAAATAACGATTGTATCAATACGTTTCGGTTGATTGTCAACATATTCTACAGTAACTTGTGTTTTACCATCTGGACGAAGGTATGTTAATGTACCATTTTTACGCACTTCTGCTAAACGACGGGATAAACGATGTGCTAAAGAAATCGGCATTGGCATATATTCAGGTGTTTCGTTGGTTGCGTAACCAAACATCATGCCTTGGTCACCAGCGCCAATTTTATCATTAATTTCGCTATTACCATCTTTAGATTCTAATGCTTCGTCTACGCCCATGGCGATATCTGCAGATTGTTCATCAATAGATACTAAGACGCCACAAGTATCACAATCGAAACCATATTTGCACGAGTATAACCAATTTCACGAATTGTATCACGTACTACACGAGGAATATCAACATATGTGCTTGTAGAGATTTCCCCTACAACATGGACTAAACCTGTAGTCACAAGTGTTTCACAAGCTACACGAGCCTTTGGATCTTTTTCAATAATCGCATCCAAAACAGCATCAGAAATTTGGTCAGCTATTTTATCTGGATGGCCTTCCGTAACGGATTCAGAAGTAAAAAACATATGTTTTTCTGCCATTTTTGCCTCCTATAATAAAAAAATCCCTCATGGTCTCTCATGAGGGAGACCCATCTATCAGTCCATGACTGTTGGAATTAGCACCTTCTTTTAAAAAGGGTTGCTGTAGCTTCAACGGGCCGTTCCCTCCACTACTCTTGATGAGTTAAATTACGATATAAATTGTATACCTTTTTTGTAGAAAAATCAAGTTAATCCACTTTATGTAACGCTAAATCATGTTCAGCTTTATGTAATGCGCTTTCAAATTTTCGATATAAATGATGACGCCCCAGCATATCTAGAAAATCAGACTTGTACATTTCGCGACGTATATCATAGTTAATATCGCTTAATAATACTTCAATACCACGATTCTTTAATTCCTCAATAATTCCTTTCAAAATACGCAATCCTGTTAAATCAACAAAGGGTACTGAACCAAATCGAATGATTAAATATTTAGGATCTTTATGAATAGAATTAAGAGCTCTATCAAATGCAGATATAGCGCCAAAGAATAAAGGACCATCTACGGTATATACCATGATATCTGGATGTATCTCAATTTCATGCTTTTCTTGTTCAGATAATTCTTTACAGCTCATCTCATGAACATCAATAGTACCTATCATTTTACGCATAAATTGCAATACAGCTAACACGACGCCCACATTTACAGCTACGACCAAATCAGTGAAGATTGTCAAAAAGAATGTGAGAATCAGTATAATTTAATCTGGTCGTGGTGCTAGTCGCAACATCCGTATAAAACGTGGTACATCACTCATGTTATATGCCACAACAAATAAGATAGCCGCCATAGAGGCTAACGGAATATATACGGCGTACGGAGCTAAGAATAACAGAATAGCACATAGCACGATAGCATGAACAATACCGGCTATCGGCGAGTTTCCACCTTGACGGATATTTGTTGCGGTCCGTGCAATAGCACCGGTCGCTGCAATACCACCAAACAAAGGAGCAAAAATATTAGCTAAACCTTGACCAAATAATTCCGTATTAGATTCGTGTTTTTTTGTCCACTCATACCATCTGCTACCACTGCAGATAACAAAGATTCTATGGCTCCAAGCATGGCTATTGTAAATGCAGGGGCCAATCAACGAAAAAAATCTTATCTAAGGATAAATTCGGAAATGAAAATGATGGTAATCCTTGTGGTATTCCACCAAAGGCAGTGCCAATTGTTTGTACACTAGGAAATTGATAATATCCTTGGATAAGTGTAGCAATAATCATCGCTATAATAGGGGCTGGTACTTTTTTTACAACAGGAATCCGAGGTAGTACTAATAATAGTATTAAGCTAAATAGGGCAATTCCTAATGTAGGTAAATCAGAATTAGGTAGTGATTGTATCATCAACCAAAGCTTTTTCGTGAAAATGCGGTACATAAGGTAGTGAGGGAAACCAAAGAAATAAGGCCATTGCCCTACCCAAATTGTAACACCAATACCAGCAGTAAATCCCATAATAACAGGCGCTGGTATATATCTTATTACATTGCCTAGTTTAGCTATGCTCATTAATAATAGCATGATACCAGCCATCATAGTTGCTATCTGTAATCCGTCAAATCCATAATTAACGACTATACTGCTTAATAAAACAATAAATGCGCCTGTAGGGCCAGCAATTTGAACTTGAGATCCCCCAAATAATGATACAAATATACCTGCAATAATAGCAGTATATATACCAGATTGAGGTGTAACACCACTAGCTATAGCAAACGCCATAGCCAATGGTAAGGCGACTACACCTACAACTAGACCAGCTAGAATATTATTTCCCCATTGAGATTTACATAACGAACCTTGCTGATATGCCTTTTGTATGGCAAACATGAAAATAACACTTCTTTCTACAACTACAAACTATAGATAACATTACATACGCTATTTTACAGCTAACAATTCAATAACTTCTCCAATAATGTATCTAGCTAATTCTGATTTTTGCATATTTGGCATTATTTTAGGCTCTTTATTTGGGTATAAAAAATAGCCTTCATTCGTATCTACATTAAACCCAGCATTTGATTTGCTTACATCATTAGCAACTAACATATCAAGGTTTTTGCGACGTACTTTATCCATGCCGTAATCGACAACATGTTCTGTTTCTGCAGCAAAACCAACCAGTAATTGATGGGTTTTATGCTCTCCTAGTCCTTTAAGTATATCTGGATTCTTTACGAGCTCTAAAGTCATATATTCCATTTTTTTGATTTTTTGAGGAGCTTTATTAGCCACCCTAAAATCTGAAACAGCAGCAGCCATAATCACCACATCTGATGATTCGTAATTGGAATTAACAACCTCTTGCATAGATTCTGCAGAATCTACAGCTATATATTCAACACCTTTAGGAATTTCTAAAGATGTAGGAGCGCTAACTAGAATTACGCGAGCCTTTTCCTTAACAGCAGCAGCGGCAATGGCATATCCCATCTTTCCACTCGATCTGTTACCAATATATCTTACAGGATCGATATTTTCTTGTGTTCCACCTGCTGTAACAAGGACAGTCTTACCAGCTAATTTACCTGTTCCTTCAAGGGACTGTAATTCTTCTGTCAACCAATTAACAATATCTTCGGGTGATGGCAGTCTCCCCACACCTGTAACACCACAAGCTAGCCAGCCAGCATCAGGTTGCATAATATGGTACCCCAAAGACGATAAATCCTTTAAGTTTCTCTGAACGATAGGATTATTGAACATCTCTGTATTCATGGCAGGGCATAAAAATTTAGGTGCTGGTGTTGCCATAATAGTCGTTGTTAGCATATCATCGGCTATACCTGCTCGTATTTTACCAATTACATTGGCTGTAGCTGGTACCACAATATAAGCATCAGCCCATGTTGCAAGAGCAATATGTTCTACATTCCAATCGTGAATTTCTTCCCACATGTCAACAGCTACAGGATGTCCACTAATTTCACCAAATGTCATAGGTGTCGCAATATGTGTAGCATTCTTAGTCATTACGACTTTCACTTCTGCTCCAGCCTTGCGTAAACGACTAACTACTTCAATAGCTTTATACGCAGCAATACCTGCTGATACACCTACGATAATATGTTTGCCTTTCATAATTCTCCTTTTAAAAATTCCTTGTACAAATGTACAAGGAATTTTGAGTAAAATTATTTAATACCTTCTTTAGTCCGTTTATATGTTACTTCACCTTCAGCAATTTCATAGAATGCTAAAGATACAGGTTTATCTGTATTATGAATATCTGTAGCAAGACATTCTTCACCATCGGTCAACTCGCGAGCTCGTTTAGCTGCTAGCGTTACCAATGTATATTTACTATCTACACGTTTTTCCAATGCTTTCAATGGAGGTTTTACCATCATACTATCACTTCTCCTTAGACTCTTGATATTGCTTATAAATATATTGAATTTGCTCTTTATTACGGCTGATTTTACAAGCTTCAGCGCGCAATATAGAAGCAACCTTTAAGGACGCATCCTCTAAATCATCATTGACCACAATATAATCATAACGATGAGCTAATGCTAACTCAGAACATGCCAATGATAAACGTTTATCAATAACCTCTTTTGCATCAGTTCCTCGATTATGAAGACGTTCAGATAATTCGGTTAAAGATGGCGGTACAATATAAATAAATACAGCATCACTAAATCGCTCTTTAACCTGCATAGCACCTTGAATATCGATTTCAAGAAGCATACTCTTCCCTTCATCTAATAAATTCATTACATGTTGTTTTGGGGTGCCATAATAATTATCATATACCTTAGCATACTCTAAAAATGCATTTTCTGACAATAATGATTCAAATTCTTCTTTTGTACGGAAGAAATAATTAATTCCTTCCTTTTCTCCAACCCTTGGTTCACGTGTGGTCATAGATACAGAATATACAAGATTAGGCATTTCACCTCGTATATTGGAACAAATCGTTCCCTTGCCTGCACCAGATGGGCCGGAGATAACAATTAATAAACCTCGATCTGCCATATTAACTCCTAAGCTTCTACAGTATCTTCATCGACTTCGTGTTGCACAATACGATGTGCCACTGTTTCTGGTTGAATAGCTGACAATACGATTTGCCCACTATCCATAACGAGCACAGCTCGGGTTTTACGTCCGTAGGTTGCATCTATGAGGAGACTTTTATCTCTTGCATCTTGAACCATGCGTTTAATAGGTGCAGATTCAGGGCTAATAATAGCGATAACGCGATTAGCAGAAACCATATTACCAAAACCAATGTTCAGTAATTGGATACTCATAAATAGACCTCCTTACTCTATGTTCTGTACTTGTTCTCTAACTTTTTCTAATTCACATTTTAATTGTACCACATGGTCTGTCAATGTTATATCCATCGCTTTTGATCCAATCGTATTAACCTCACGATTCATCTCTTGAATGATAAAATCTAACTTACGACCAATCGGTTCATCCATCTTAAGTGTATTTGTTAATTGTACCACATGAGACCTAAATCGGACAATCTCTTCCGTAATATCTGTTTTATCAGCTATGATAGCAACTTCTTGAAGTAAACGATCTTCATTAGCAACAATATCAAGGCCTTCCACATATTCCATTATTTTAGTTCGCAAATTTTCTTTATAAGCAATAACAGCATCTGCTTTATGAGTGTTAATTTCTTCTATAATGTCTGTCATTTGTGAAAGCCGGTGTAACAAATCTTGTTGAATATGGACCCCCTCCAATTGTCGCATACTCTCTAATGCATGAAGTGCATAAGTTGTAGTATTAGTAACCAAGGCCTGAAGAACATCATTTGAGACTTCAGTATCCTGGATTTGTACCCACTCATTAGATATAGCCATTACTGCCGATAAAGGTACCGATTGGGGCTCACTATAAAATCCTTCTGATACTAGTAAATCTTGTATTTGACGTTTTAAAGAACTATTTATTAAGAACTGCTTTTCTCTATCCCCAACATCCTGCAATGTTACAAATACATCAACCTTACCTCGATGTAATGTCTTTTGTATACATTTACGGATACTATGCTCTACAGAATTTATTTGTTTAGGGCTTCGTATGTTAAGATCTAAAAATCTAGAATTAACCGATTTAATCTCTATGGTACATTGTAAACCATCTACATTTTGTGTTGCTCGCCCAAATCCGGTCATGCTATTCATGGAAGGACCTCCTTTTTATCTATTGTAACATGAATCTTAAAGATATCTATTAAATATCTGTGATATACTAAACTATACATTGTGAATAACTAAAAGAAAGGATCACTATGAATTTAGATGGACTAACCATGTCTGTATTAGCCAAAGAATTAAATCAAAGCTTACAGAGTGGACAAATACAAAAATTATATCAAGTTGATAAACATTCATTACTTTTTAAAGTGCGCAGCGCCAATCAAGATGTAAATCTTATGATTACTGTAGGTGCTAATCCTGCTGTCTATATATGTAAACCCATACAAGATTTACCGAAAGAACCTAGTTCATTATGTATGTTCCTGCGAAAACATATTGAAGGTAGCCGCATAGCATCAGTGGAACAAATTAATGGTGACAGAATTTTATGTATCCATATTGATAAGCTTGAAATGGATGGATCTATAACATCTACAGCAATCTATATTGAACTTATGGGTAAATATTCTAATTGTATCTTTGTACAAAACGATATCATTTTAGAATCTCTAATCCATGTATCACCATTAATGAACAGGGAGCGTTCTGTAGGTCCTAAGATGACATACGAATTACCACCCAACTCAAATCGTGTATCCTTACTAGATTTTAATGAAGATGAAATCTTTAATTTGCTTACCACATTTGGATCCGGTACAGTCACAAATACTATACGCTCCGTATTTAATGGTTTCGGTAAAGCTTTATTAGACTATGTTCTAAATCTATCGCATCTATCAGGATTAGAAGACATTAATGCATTATCAAATGATGTGTTACATATATTAGCAAACGCTTTATACCATGTAAAAGAAAATTTATTAGAAGCTCATCAATTATTAGTCTATGAAAATGTAAATAACAAAAAGATATATGTGCCATTCCCTATGGACACAGAATTTACATTAATTAAAATATATCCTACAATATCAGAGGCCATCGAAGAATCAATAACCAAATCAGGAGCAATACATACAGCTGATAAGGAATTAGAACGTATCATTTCAAATGCTATAAAAAAAGAAGAACTACGTCATAAAAAAATAAAAGAAGAACTCGATGATACGCAAAAGATGGAAACTTATAAATTATATGGCGATCTTTTAATGATTAATAGTCATGTACAGGCTCACTATAAACCTTCGATTGACGTACAAAATCTACTTTCAGAACCCACAGAAACCATAACCATTCCGTTAAAGCCGGAACTGACAATTGTAGAAAATGGGCAATGGTATTACAAACTATACACTAAATTAAAAAATCGGATTATTAGTGGTCAATATCAACTGGACCAAAGTACAGTAAAATTAGAATATTATAGAACAATCTTATACAGTTTATCGTTGGCAATAACGAGGGAATCCTTAGAAGAAATACGCCATGAGTGTATGGATGCAGGTATTATAAAAAAATCTAAAAAACCGCTCTCCTATAAATTGGGAAAATCCAATTATATTCATTTAGAAATTCCTAAAGGTGACCTCTATATAGGACGTAATAACCAACAAAATGAATATTTAACACATCGATTTGCTAAACCGAATGATTTATGGTTCCATACACAGGATATTCAAGGTTCACACCTTATCTTGCGAACTGAAACGGATCCTGATGATATGCTCATATCCCAAGTAGCTAAATATGCAGCTTACTTTAGCAAGGCACGCCATTCATCAAAGGTACCTGTAGATTATACATATATCAAAAATATCAAAAAACCGCCTAAGTCTCCATTAGGTTTTGTCATTTTTAATACACATCAAACTATGATTGTAGAACCAGAAAAACCACCTATGTATAAAGATTAACAATATTCCCATATATGAGAATAGCAAAAAGCCCCCGATACTTCCTATCGGGGGCTTTCAACTCTACCTTTAATATATGAATTATTAGTTTTCAGTCTTTTGTTCGCTTTGTTGTAAACTTTCGCGATTTTGACGAAGGCTTTCCAATGTTTTTTCTAAATTGTTTTCCACGTATTTCAATACATCACCAGCATATTGAATGGAACTGGATTTCAACTCTTCAGAGGATTGGTTAGCAGCATTGATAATTTGATTAGCTTGTTCTTGTGCTTGCTTAACAAGTTCACTTTCAGCAGTCAATTTAGCAATATAATCTTTAGCTTGATCGATTAATGTTTCCGCTTGACGTTGAGCATCAGCCAATACTTTATCTTTTTCAGCCACAATACGACGAGATTCATCGAGCTCAAGAGGTAAAGATTCTTGGATTGCATCGATAATACGCATAATTTCATCTTCTTCAACCATGCGTTTTGTAGTCATAGGAATACGGCTGCTAGATTCAATAAGAACCTCTAAATCTTCAAGTAATTTTTCTGTTTTCATACAATTCACTCCTATTATTTATTACCATCGATGTTAAAACGTTTTTCTAATTTAATCTTTACATCGTCAGGAACAAGTCCATCTAACTTACCACCAAATTTAGCTAACTCACGAATCCCTGTTGAGCTCACAAAAGAATATTTATTATTAGTCATAATAAATACTGTTTCAATATCATCATCCAAGTATTTGGCAAATAATGCACGTTGAAATTCATATTCAAAATCACTAAGAGCTCTAAGTCCACGAATAATAATACTTGCATTTTTAGATTTGACATAATCGATAAGCAATCCACCTGTACAGTCGATTTCTACATTAGGAATGTGCTTAACGGCGTTACGAATCATCTCAACGCGTTCTTCCATCGTAAACAACGAATTCTTATTAGGATTTGAACTTACAGCGATAATCAACTTGTCTACTAGACGACTACCGCGCTCAAATATGTCAACATGACCATTTGTAACGGGGTCAAAACTTCCTGGGCAAACTCCTATCCGCAAGGGTCTAACTCCTTTCACTATGTTTCACGAAATATGAAACGAGGGTGTAACCAAACTTTTGTTTCTTTATACATTCCCATTCTGGTGGCATGGTGAAAACCTCATCTTTATGATGTTCTAACACTAACACGCCATCATCAGCTAATGCATCATGAGCCACAACAAAATCAATGGTCTCCTGTATAAAGCCATTTCATATGGTGGATCAGAAAAAATATAGTCGAACTGCTGGTCCCCTATAAAATGTTTCAATTGTGAAAGTTTCTTAGGTATAATTTGAATTCGATCATCAACACGACAATGTTCCGCGTTCTCTCGAATTAATTTACCAGTTCGAAAATCAACAGCAATTGCTGTTTCAGCTCCACGACTGAGTGCTTCAATGGCAACGGCACCGGTACCAGAAAATAAATCTAATACATGAGTACCATATATACCGCGATGCGCTAACACGTTGAAGATACTTTCACGAACACGATCCAAGGTGGGACGTGTATCCATCCCCTTCGGAGCTTTTATAGTATGGCCCTTTGCAGTGCCTCCGATAATTCGCATACAATCCTCACTAGATTATACTCATTAATTATAGTATATAAATACCTAAAATAAAAGTATCTTTTATAATTATGATACTTCGATTTTACTATCTCGTGCCATCAATTCTTGCAATGCTAATTGAGGTGCCTTCTCTTCATATAATACCTCATATAGCGATTGTGTGATAGGCATTTCTACACGATGTTGAATAGCCATATCCAAAATAATAGATGTTGCAAAAAAACCTTCAACCACCATATTAGTATGATTCATAATATAGTCCATCGTCTTGCCATCAGCTAATTGTTGCCCCGCTGCACGGTTACGGCTATGAGAACTCATGCATGTAGCAATTAAATCACCCATACCTGCAAGACCTGCGTAGGTTTCTTTCTTGCACCTAATGCTACACCAAATCGTGTCATTTCATGTAAACCACGAGTTAATAATAAAGCCTTACAATTATCTCCAAGAGACAATCCATCAACGATACCAGCAGCCAAAGCTATTACATTTTTCGTAGCACCTGCGAGTTCAACACCAATATAATCATCGCTAGTATAAATACGAAACTCTTTACTGTGTAATGCCTGTTGCACCTTTTTCCCAACATCCATAGATGTTGTACCTACCACAGCTGCAGCGGGTAAATTCCTACCAATTTCTTCTGCATGATTAGGTCCGGATAAAACTGTAAGATCACATCCTACCGATGATAGTTCTTCCTTCATAACAGTAGTTAATAATTTGCCACTCTCGCGCTCTACCCCTTTAGAACATAGCACATAGATTTGATTTTTATGAGCATAGCCCTTTAAATTCTGTAACGCAGTGCGGACATGTATAGATGGAGTAACAATCAGTACAATATCAGCTTGTTCAACACACATCTTTAGGTCAGAGCTAATCATTAGTTCATCTGGTAGTATAACACCAGCTAGATATACCCTATTCTCTCTATATTTAATGAGTTCATCTCTAAATTCTGGACGTCGGCAATATAAGATTGTGTCATTTCCTGCCACTACGGACTTAATAGCAAGAGCAGTCCCCCAACTACCAGAGCCGATGATGCAAACTTTCATATTACTCTCCTTTTTTGACGCGTTCTACCTTTAATTCTTTACCTGCTAATAGGCGAGAGATATTTTCTCGATGGCGTACAATAACAAATAATGCAGCTAATGCACCAAATCCAACAAACCACCAAGATTCTTCTGTCACAAACATCAATATAGGAACCAAGGCAGCAGCTACAATAGATCCTAAAGAGACTAATTTTGTAAAATATACAATGACACCCCAAATGGCAAAACAAATAGCAGCAACCATTGGAGATAGTGCAATAAGAACACCTAAGCCAGTTGCAACACCACGGCCACCCTTAAAACCAAGAAATAAGGACCAATTATGTCCAACCATAGCCAAAATACCGCCTAAAATCATATACATCGGATTCAAGGAGGAGAATAGGAACACACCGATAGCCCCCTTTAAGGCATCACAGAAATACAGGAAGCGCTGCCTTTAAACCAATGACACGATACGTATTAGTTGCTCCTATATTTTTAGAGCCATATAAGCGGACATCTGTATTAAAAAACAACTTGCCAATAATCAACCCACTAGGAATAGATCCAATAACATAGGCTAATACGGCATATCCTATGATAGGCATTACATCAACCACAATTTTCACCCTTACCCTTTATAACCATTATTCTTCGTCTTCGCGTTTTTTACCACGAAGAATAAGTCGAATTGGAGTACCTTCGAAACCAAAACTTTCACGTAAACGATTTTCTAAGAAACGCATATACGAGAAATGGATTAATTCAGGTTCATTTACAAAAAGAATAAAGGTAGGCGGTTTAACACTAGCTTGTGTCATATAGTAAATTTTCGGGATTCTACCATTGCGAGATGGCACAGGATTTACAGTTTGTGCATCTTGTAAAAGCTGATTTAAAGTGCCCGTAGAAACGCGACGATATTGTTGTTCAGATACAAACTTGAGCATATCGGCCAAGCGATGAATACGTTGTTTTGTCAATGCGGAAGCAAATAAGATAGGTGCAAATTGCAAAAATCCTAACTCATCATAAATGTCCTCAGTATATCTCAACGTGGTTTATCATCTTTTTCTACAAGATCCCATTTATTTACTACAATGATAACGCCTTTACCTGCTTCGTATGCATAACCAGCAATTTTTTTATCTTGTTCGGTAACGCCATCAACGCCATCTAATACAAGGACAACGATATCAGAACGATCAACGGAACGAAGAGAACGAACGATACTATAACGTTCAACAGCTTCATCAATCTTAGACTTACGTCGCATTCCCGCCGTATCGATGAGTACAAATTTTTGATCCCCATGTGTCCAGTGCGTATCGATAGAATCCCGCGTAGTACCGGCTACATCAGAAACGATAACGCGATCTTGACCTAATAGAGCATTTGTTAAGGATGATTTACCTACATTAGGACGACCTATAATAGCTACATGAATCGTATCTTCCTCATCTACGTTCGTACCTACAGGCGGAAAATGCTTAACTGTATCATCTAGTAAATCACCTAAGTTCATTAAATTCTTAGCAGAAATACCAATTGGGTCGCCAAGTCCTAGATTATAAAATTCATATATATTTGGTTCTTGATTGACACTATCAATTTTATTAACAACTAAAACTACAGGTTTTCCACTAGTACGTAAAATATTAGCTACTTCTTCATCAGCAGGAACAATACCTTGCTTACCATCAACAACAAAGAGAATTACATCTGCCTCTTCAATTGCGAGCTCCGCTTGTAAACGCATCATTTTGGGAATAACATGACTATTTTCGGTGACAAACTCAATACCACCTGTATCTATCATTGTGAACTCACGATTTAGCCATTCTGCATCAAAATAGATTCTATCCCGTGTTACACCAGGAATATCCTCTACAATAGAAATACGTTTATTAACAATGGCATTAAATAATGTAGATTTCCCTACATTTGGACGACCTACTACGGCCACTAATGGTTTTGCCATACTTTCACCTCATTTATAATTATATACATCACTTCATTTTATCATATTAAAGGGGAATGTACGCAAAAAGGCTAATCAAGGAAAACCTTGATTAGCCTCGTTAAAAACTTCTGAATTATTCAGCGTCTTCTTCTGTTTCTTTTGGTTCCATCAACTCAGTCAAAGCCAAGCCCAATTTCTTTTCATCTTTGTTAAGAGAAATGATTTTAACTTCAACTTCTTGACCGCGGTTTAAATAATCTTCAACTTTTGCATTACGTTGTTTTGTAATTTGAGAAATGTGAAGTAAACCTTGAATATCATCGTTAACAGCTACAAATGCACCGTAAGCAACCAAACGAACAACTTTACCAGTGATTACATCACCAACGTGTAAAGTTTCTTCAGCAACATCCCATGGGCTCTTAGTTAAAGCTTTCAAGGACAAGGATAATTTGTTGCTTTCAGGGTCGAAGGATTGCAATTTAACTTCGATTTCTTGGCCAACGGAAAGAACATCTTCCACTTTTTTAATTTTTTGCCAAGAAATGTCGGAAATATGAAGTAAACCTTCGATACCACCGATATCTACGAATGCACCATAAGGCATGATTTTACGAACGATACCTTTATAGTTTTCACCAACATTAATATTTTTCAATGCTTCAGCTAATTTTGCTTGACGTTCCACTTCAAGTACTGCACGGCGGGAAAGAACCAAACGGTTTTTCTTTTCGTCGATTTCAAGAACTTTTGCTTCGAATTCAGTACCAACCAAGTTGTCCAAAGATTTTACGAAATGCACATCACCTTGGGACAATGGAATGAAACCACGAAGGGATTTTACTGTTACCACCAAGCCAGCTGGGATAGCATCGATACCTTTACATACGATAGGTTCGTCTTTTTTTCTTGTGCTTCGATAACATATTGCCAATCTTCATCTTTAGCCAAACGAGTCATGGAAAGATAAATAGGATTATCTTCTTTGATGTGGTTCATGATAACTGCTTTAATTTCATCACCATTTTTCAACACATCTTTGGCAGAGTTTGGTGCTGGATAAGAAATTTCAGTTCTATTCAAAATTGCTTCAGTTTTGTAGCCAAAAGATACCCATGCGCGTTCATCTTCAACTTGTACTACTTGACCTTCTACAACGTTTCCTTTCTTAAATTCTTCTTGACCTTCTGCTGCTAATAATTCTGCAAAATCTTTCATTGTCTCAATGACCTCCTTAATAATCCAGTCGGGAGTCGATGCTCCTGCTGTTACCCCTACCGTCTGTACTCGGTTAAACCATTCCAGTTGTAATTCAGTAGAAGTTTCAATGTGATAAGTCGTACATCCAACGTCTCGACAAACCTCTGCCAATCGGTTTGTATTGCCGCTATTTTTACCACCTATCACAATCATAAGATCTACGTTACGAGCTAATTCAACGGCGGAATTCTGACGCTCCTGTGTTGCATTGCATATCGTTTTGAAAATCTTAAGATTCTTAGATTTTTTCTCTAATATCTCTATTATACTGTTAAATTTGAATTGTGAAAAGGTGGTTTGAACAACTACACCCATTTTTTCAACAACTTGTAGATTTTTAGCGGATTCTTCATCTTCGATGATTATGCCTTTATTATTTGCCCATAAATTAATACTTTTAACCTCAGGATGGTTTTTTTCACCCAAAATAACTAGTGTCATACCATCTTCAATAACAGATTTTGCATCTTGTTGCGCTTTTTTCACATGTGGGCAAGTAGCATCCAAGATGTTTAACCCTTTTTCTTCTGCTTCTTCGTAAATCGCTGGACCTACGCCATGAGAACGAATAATCATAGTGCCTTCAGCAATATCAGACACCTCTTCGATGGGGGTAACGCCTTTACTTTCCAAGCGACCTACTACTTGTGGATTATGAATGATAGGACCTAATGTATAGCTTTTACCATCACTATTTGCAGCTTCATTAGCCATTTCAACAGCTCGTTTTACGCCATAACAAAAGCCATGATTTTCAGCCAAAATTATTTCCATAATGTCTCCTCTATGCGATTTTCATGATAAGAATCAATCATGCGTTGAATTTCACCCTTTACGCGATCATTAACCTCTTTTATAGCGTCGGGTGTCGGTTTAGCTTTGCTAACAGGTACCTGTTTACCAATGATACAAGCAACTTGATTTCTCTTCATATTATGAGAACCAATAATGGCAACTGGGATAATACCGATTCCTGTACGCAATGCAATGGATGCAGCACCATCATGAAATCGGCCCAATTTCCCACTCTTTTGACGATTGCCTTCAGCAAAAATCCCTAATACTTTATCATTCTTTAAAAGACCTAAAGCATGCCGAATAGCAACTTTATCTATAGCGCCTCGATTTAACGGAAAAGCGCCAAGCCAAGTACAAAAAAATCGTGAAATTGGATTTACAAATAGCTCTTGTTTCGCCATAAAATGTACATGTCTAGGTAAGGCATAGCCACAAATAGGTGGATCATTATTACTTAAATGATTTGGTACCACAATGACAGGTCCTTCCATAGGGAAATTATCGCGACCATATACCTTTAATCCATAGCCAACTTTATAGCGTAACCAAAAGGCAGTTCGCCAAAGCCATGTAGAAAATTTATTCATTTAAATTCGCTCCTGTACTAGATGTAATATATGTTCTACAGTTTCATCAAATGTCATTTCGCTGGAATCGACCAATACAGCATCCTCTACCTGAATCAATGGAGATTCCTTTCGATTCTTATCCATATCATCACGTTGCATAACACTCTCTTTAATATCCTCTAAAGTTTGTTCGTTAACTGTACCCTTCACTTCTAAATAACGGCGCATAGCACGAGCCTCTACAGAAGCAGTTAGATATATTTTTAGTTCTGCATTAGGTAATACAACGGAACCGATATCGCGTCCATCGAGTATAACACCACCAGCTTCTGCCATAAGACGTTGTCGTTCAACTAAGTATTGGCGTACACCCTTATAAGACGCCACTATAGAGACAGCATTATTAACTTGTGGTGTTCTAATATAGTCAGTAATATCTTCACCAGCGATAAATACCTTACAGGAGTCTTCACTTGGTTCCATTGTAAGGTCTAATTCTGGTAATAATGCTTCCACAGCCTTTTGATTATGTACATCAATATGATTGTGTAATACAGCCCACGTAACAGAACGGTACATAGCACCTGTATCAATATAAAGATAACCTAATTTTTTTAGCTACAATCTTAGAAATAGAAGATTTCCCAGCTCCTGCTGGGCCGTCAACAGCAACGGCAATTTTATGTGTATTCATAATTCCCTGTATCACTTTCACAAATTATATAAAATATACTATTCAATCATACAGCGTAAAATGTCTCTATTAAAAACGCTTCAGGGTGAGTTATATGCATAGCTGCTACATATCCTGTAGAAAAAGGCAGCCTGTAGATTATATCCACCTGTAAAAGCATCAATATCCAATACTTCACCTGCACCATATAAACCTTTAACCAACTTAGATTCCATAGTTTTAGGATTAAATTCCTTTAAAGAAATACCACCAGCAGTAACAATTGCCTCTTCTACAGGACGTAATCCTTTCACGGTAAGAGGCATATGCTGCAACATATAACCAATTTGTTGTCGTTCTTCCTTTGAAATCTGATTGATTGGTTTTTGTGGATTACTACCAGCCAATTCAATAATTAATGGTATCAATCGACTTGGTAACAAATCCTTCATCCCATTAATTAATTGTTTCTTAGAATAGAGATCAAAATCTTTTTGTAATCGTTTATCTAATGTCTCTGGAGATAATGCGGGTTTTAAATTGATATCTAAACCTATAGTGCCGATATTTTTTTTGCGCATCAATTTTCCCACCGTATGACTAAGGGATAAAACGATAGGACCGGTAATGCCAAAATGGGTAAACATCATTTCCCCAAACATCTTGGCTTGCACCTTATTCTTAGCAACTACAGACAATTCAACATTCCGTAGGCTAAGCCCCATTAAATCTTTTACCCAGGACTCTTCCGTTACAATCGGTACTAAAGATGGACGGATATCGGTAATCTTATGGCCTACTTGAGCCGCCAAAATATATCCATCACCAGTAGAACCGGTAGCAGGATATGATTTACCTCCCGTAGCAATAACCACGGCATCAGCGAGATAGGTTTCTTTGTCTGTCACAACACCGGTAACAACACCATCATCAACCAAAAGTTTTTTAACTGGTTCCTCAAGATGAACATCTACACCATAGTGTTTCATAAGCTTCATAAAGGTATTTCGCACATCCAGAGCGGAATCTGAAGCTGGAAATACGCGGCCGCCTCGCTCTACCTTGGTTTCTAAACCGGCGTCATGTAATAACTGCAACAAATCTTCATTAGTAAAGCGCTCGTAAGCACCATATAAAAACTTGCCATTGCCTGGTGTATTTTTAATAAATTCAGACATATCACAAGCATTCGTAATATTGCAACGCCCTTTGCCAGTAATGCCCATCTTTTTACCAACATAATTCATTTTTTCGAGAAGCGTTACCTTTGCGCCTTCTCGACCAGCAATGACAGCAGCCATTAATCCCGCTGCACCACCTCCGATTACTACGACGCGCTTCATTTAGAAGCTCCTAGCGCTTTAAGTGCACTTACTTCACGTTGTGTCAATTGACGAACACCACCGCGCTTAACACCGCTTAAGGTTAATCCACCATACGCTATACGTTTTAGATTGTGAATGCGATAGCCAAAATGCTCAAACATACGGCGAACTTGTCGATTACGACCTTCGTGAATCGTAATTTCTACTTCGTGAACCCCATTGTGGTCATCGAAGCCTAAATCCACAAGTGTAGCGGGTGCCGTCACACCATCTTCAAGGGGCACACCATCAGCGATGACCTGTAAATCTGTATCATTTACACGTCCCTTAATACGAACTTCATATGTCTTTTCAACGCCTTTAGATGGATGCGTAAGATTCTGAGCTAGTTCTCCATCATTTGTTAAAAGCAATAAACCTTCCGTATGTAAATCAAGTCGCCCAATTGGATAGATACGGCGTTTTTCATTTTTAATATAATCCATTACAGTTTCCCGTCCTTGTGGGTCTGTAACAGATGTAATAACACCTTTCGGTTTATTCATTAAATAATACACAGGTTTTTCCACGGCTAATAATTGTCCATCAACCATGACCTTATCTTTCATAGGATCAACCTTAACACCCAGTTCCGTCACTTTGCGGCCATTGACACGTACCTTACCAGACGTAATTAATTCTTCTGCCTTACGACGAGAAGCTACACCACAGCTGGCAATAAATTTTTGTAATCGTTCCATTCTATATCCTCTTCTATATATTCTCTGTTCCATCCTCGATAGGGAATTCTATTATATTTCCTTCACCTACACTGTCTAATTGTACAACAGGCACATCAGCTTCGGCAGAATCCAGTTCTTTGTGCAAATCATCAATTGATGTGACGCCTGTACTTCGTAGAAATTCATCCGTTGTACCATATAAAATAGGGCGACCTACCGTATCCTTATGACCTAATTCGGCAATTAACGAACGAGACAATAATTGTTTAATTACCTTATCACTATTAACACCGCGCACTTCTTCAATTTCAGCTTTTGTAATCGGTTGTTTATAAGCTATAACAGCCAATGTTTCCATGGCTGCATTAGATAATTTATCCTCTTTTTTACGAATATGTCCAATATACATAGCCGATTCCGGTGCACTTACTAGTTCTACACCAGCAGCAGAGATTCGCACTCGGATACCACGTTTATGGGATTCTAAATCAGATGCTAAACGGTCTACCAATGCCAATGTGTCTTGTTTTGAAAGCTTAAATACATCTTGAATAACATCAATAGAAATAGGTTTAGCTGCAGAAAACAATACTGCTTCTAAATCTGATATACCCATGCTATTCCTCCTCTACTTGTTCATCCCGTTCCCCAATGACAGGTGCGGTAAAAATAATATCATCATTTTCGTAAAACATGGCCAGTTCTTGCTGTTTTAAAAGCTCTAGTATAGCCATAAATATGGTTACCATACCACTTTTAGATTCGATAGCAACAAGTAATTCACGAAACGCCAATCGTTCCCCACGCCTTGCACGACTCGCTAAGGATAGGATCATATCCTCTAAGCTATACGCATCCTTATCAACAGTAACTTGGCGAACCTGTTGTTCATCTTCATTCTGAATAGTTTTATGTAATACAGAATAGAATATATCGTATAATTTAGATAATTCTAAATTATAATAACTATCCAAACCTAATACGCTAGTTTCTTCAGGGCGACTAAACACATTCGATTCAATCGATGCTTTTTCCATTAAAAGCTGGGTAAAATCTTTGATTTTCTTAAATTCTACAAGCTTAGCCACTAATTCATCTCGTGGATCTTCACCTTCATCGGGTACCGGTTCCACCTTTGGTAATAGCATACGGGACTTAATCTGTAATAATGTGGATGCCATAACGAGGAATTCACTACTATAATGAATATCAAAATGATTCCAATTATCTAAGTATTCTAAATATTGGCTGGTGATTTCAACGATTGGGATATCCGTAATTTCAATTTTATGTTTTTTTCAATTAAATGTAACAGTAAATCGAGAGGTCCCTCGAATACATCCAATTTATAATTATAGTCCCCCATGAATCCCCATTCCTTAACGATACTATTTCATAACTATATAATTATATCGTAAATCGGAAATTTCTTCTACGTTCACCATATATAATTGTATTTTTTTAGTATTCTTTGTTATCTTATAATGTGAAGAAAAAAATATATTTGTTGTAATCTCCTTTAGAAAGGAAACATTATGTTGTCATCAATGAAATCATTGATTCGAAATCCTATTTTGCGTTTTGGCATTATAGGCATAGTGCTCTATATTGCACTATTTTTTATTTACGAACCTGTCACTTTAGGACTCGATGTAGAGGATATTACAATCCTTGCGGTACCGACCATGGTTGGTATGTTTTTATTCCAATACTTTATGAGTTGTACCGTATTTCACCGTGCATTCTTAGGATATGGTTTAGTAGGCCTATTATGGGGGCTTACATTTCCATTACTATTTCACTGGTCATATGTGAAACCTTTATATTTCTACGAGTTTGCTAATGATTTTCTATTTGGTTTACTCCTATTTATGGGGCTTTCAGGTATACAATACTTAGTTACACAAACAGGGCGTCTACAAAAATTAACATCCGCCATACTAGCTATATTTGCATCGATTCTCAGCCTTATACCTTTGTTACAAATTGGCTATTATATGACCACTTGGCATTGCTTAACACCAGCCAGCTTACTCGCCGTATATATGACAAATCCTGAAGAAGCATTTGGATTTTTGAAAAATGCTGCAGGCATTCCAGGTCTTATTGCTATTATTATAGGACTTATCCTATGGGTGCTATTCCTATATTGGTGCAACTTAGGGATGAAACGAGTTGTAGATCTAAATACGACACGACCTTTACGACTAGGTGTACTCATTGCATCCATGGTTGCATTCATCGTATATGTACCATTCTTCTTATTTCCTCAAACCTGTATCGTAGCCAACTGGATAGCTGCAGGCAATTATGTTAAGGAAATGCAACAATACAACGATAATCATCATCTTGTTTTTGATTCATTTAATTTAGATACAAAGGATACAACACCTACAAAAACGCCTGGAACTATCATCCTTGTCATCGGCGAATCTAGTTCCCGTGATTACATGAAGGTCTATAATCCGAAATTCCAGTATGATGACACACCTTGGCAAGAGGATATGAAAGATCATAATAAAGATTTATCTTCTTTAATCATGCATATTCTTCTTACGTACAGACTGTACCAACCTTAGAACGTGCCCTATCAGAGCGCAATCAATATGACGACCGCCCATTCCTAGATTCAGCTAATATTCTAGATGTTGCCAAAAAGGCTGGGTACACCACATCGTGGTTCAGTAATCAAGGCGTATTTGGTGAATATGATACGGCTATCTCATTAATGGCTAAGACTGCAGATACAACTAAATGGTCTCATGAATCATATGGTTTCTCTGATTTGTATGATGAATCATTATTGCCATTATTAAAAACTGTTGATCCTAGTAAAAATAATTTTATCGTTATTCATATTATGGGCAGCCATATTTATTACAATGATCGATATCCTCACGAATTTAGTAAATGGAAAAAAAGGACCTAATCCAGAAGGTATCGAGGCTTATGCTAATAGTCAACTCTATACAGATTGGTTGTTACAACAAATCTATACCTATGGTAAAGATAATTTAAATCTTCAAGCCATGGTTTACTTCTCTGATCATGGTGAAAGCGTAGATAAATCTCACAATCCAGACACCTTCGATTTCGTAATGACTCATATTCCATTCTGGATGTACTTATCACCTCAATATCGTGCAGCATACCCTCAAATAGTATCAGCTCTTAATAGTCATGAACATCAATATTTCACAAATGATTTATTGTACGACACATTAGTGGGCCTCATGCATGCGCCAAATAGTCGTTATGATAAAACAAGAGATTTTAGTAATAGCGCTTACCGTTTTAATTTACACAATCTAACTACACTTTTAGGTGAACAGCCATTAACGAATGATCCAGTTAATGCAGGACAATAAAATATCTGAAAACAACAATAGCGACGATTGATATATCAATCGTCGCTATTTTGCATTATAAGGTCTTGTACATTCTTTTCCGTATAGATACTTATATCATGTTGTAATAAAAGCTCTGACGTGACACCAATCCCATTTACGAGCGTTCTTGTAAATGTACCATCATATATTTCGCCATACCCACAGCTAGGACTTTTAGCCTTTAGTAAAGCACGCATACACTTTCTATCTATAGCAATTTGCAAAGCAAACGCTGCACCGCGTTGAAATTGCTCTGTTACATCTATACCATTTTCTGTTTTTACAAGGTTTCCTACGCGCTCTGCTGGAGGTCTTGGTGTTGAAAGCCCACCCATTACCTCAGGACAAATGGGTATAAGGTTATAGATGTCCTTGAGCTCTTCTAAACGGTCTATTTGGTTATGGTCGCCATCATAACGACAACAAACGCCACAAAGACATTCACTAATTAATAGATTTGGTTTATTCACGTTTATACCTATTCAGCAACATAGTAAAATATATACAAAAAAAGACTAACCGAAGTTAGTCTTAATGGTGCCGAGGACCGGAATCGAACCGGTACGGTTATTTCTAACCGACGGATTTTAAGTCCGTTGCGTCTGCCTGTTCCGCCACCCCGGCATGGGTAACGATTTGTGGAGGCGGCACCCAGAATCGAACTGGGGAATAAAGGTTTTGCAGACCTCTGCCTTACCGCTTGGCTATGCCGCCATATAAAATATATGGAGCGGGAAACGAGATTCGAACTCGCGACCCCCGCCTTGGCAAGGCGGTGCTCTACCGCTGAGCTATTCCCGCATGTACATGGTGCCTCAGGACAGAATCGAACTGTCGACACACGGATTTTCAGTCCGTTGCTCTACCGACTGAGCTACCGAGGCATGAATGGCGACCCCGATCAGATTTGAACTGACGATCTTCGCCGTGACAGGGCGACATGTTAACCGCTACACCACGGGGCCGTATCCAAAGTACTTGCTTAGTATATCTGTTATCAGACTTTTTGTCAACACTATATGTGTAAATTCTTAATGAAGTTTTTTTCATTTCCCAAAATAGTGCTATCTTGATGTCCAGGTTCTACTAATAGTGCATCATTCAGCTCTAATATTTTACGTAAGCTATTACGTAGATCATCTGCATTGCCATTATAATTATCACTATTACCAACATTTTGTTTAAAAATAGTATCACCTGTAAATAAATGACCTTCTATTTCATAACATACAGATCCGGCGCTATGACCAGGTGTATGGTACACCTGTATATGGAACGGACCAATAGTTAATACACCTTCTGTAATTGGCATACATTGAGTAAACATCTTTTTCTTATATACGCTAGGACGGCGCTGAATCAATTGCAATAATTCATGATCCCCCTCATGTAGATATGCAGGAATCTTATAATATTCACATATTTCATCCAGGGCTGACACATGGTCACAGTGACCATGTGTTAACAAAACCGCAATTGGTTTAGAATCTCCTACCATCTCAATTATATGTTTACTATGAAATCCAGGGTCAATTATGAGAGATTGATTGTGTTTTTTTAATACATAACAATTTGCCTTATACAAGCCTAATGGACGTTTTATTATTTCCATTTTACAATCCTTCCCCCATAACTAATGCAATATACAATATAAACTTCTATAAAATTCTATATCGTTTTGTAGTATCTTTTTTAATAAAATACCCTTCCCAGAATTGTGGATGAAGCATAACTAGAATCGTAAATAATTCTAAACGACCTAATAGCATATCTACAATAGCCACACCTTTTGCACCTAATGGTAATAATGCAAAAGAATCAGTTGGTCCATAACTGCCAAAGGCTAAACCTACATTACTTTGGAATGCGGTGACTATTTGAAGTGCATCACCTGTAGACAAACCAAAACATGTCATTAGAAATACGGATATAACATAAATCATTAAATATAGAAATATAAATTGTTGTGTCATACGCACCCATTTATCTGGTAATGGCTTTCCATTGATTCGTACAACTTGAACCATATCAGGATGTATGGCTTTTCTCAAATAAATGATACTACTCTTAATTAAAATAATAAGACGAATAATCTTAACGCCACCGGTCGTAGATCCACTACAACCTCCAAAAAAACTAGATATAAATAACATCATTTGAGCCGCAGCAGGCCATAGATCGTAATCAGATACAGCAAAACCGCTGCCCGTTTGTATTGATACTAAGGTAAAGGCTGAATCTTGAAAAGCTTGTCCTATATCCATGGAATTAGATTGAAAATATAACGATATAAAGGTGATAAGAATACCAATAACTAATACAAGCCAATACATACGCGTTTCAAAATCAGAGAATAATTGAGAGAAACCCTTTTGAATTACATTATAATATACGGCAAAGTTACCACCTGCAATGACCATAAACAGTATAAATACTACACATATATATGTATTTTGACTATATAAAAAAGTACCTGCCGTAGTTGGCGTCAATCCACCAGTAGCAATAATAGAAAATGAATAATTCAATGCATCAAAGGGATCAATACCACCTAAGCAGAGCATTATAAAACAGATAATTGTAAATATTACGTACAATGTCCATAATTTCGATGCTATGGATTGAATCCGTGGTAACACTACACCTGGTTTTTGGTACAGATGCCTCAGCATTGAAAAAAATGCGCAGCATCAGCACCAAGATTGCGTAGGAATGATAGAATCAACACAATGATTCCCATACCGCCAATCCAATGCATTAATCCACGCCACAGTATGAAAGACTTTGGTATACTATCAACATCAAAAAAATAACTGTAGCACCAGTAGCAGTAATACCTGACATAGATTCAAACAGCGCGTCCATCGGGTTAACTAATACACCAGATATAATAAAGGGAATAGCCCCCAATAACACTGTTAATATCCATGTTGAGCTAACCACTAGGAATCCATCTCTCAAGCTAAAGGTCTTACTCTTATTTCCACCAAGTACTAGTAGACTACCAAGCAGTATAGATAATACAGCCGTAATACAAAAGGACCAATATGCAGTTTCAAATAGAATACTATATATAAATGGTATAACAAGAAAAGCTCCAAAAATATAGAGTAATTTCCCTACCAAGGACATGACAATCTGTATACGCATATAACCCCTACGTTAAATAATTCAATAATTTAGTAACAGATTCAGGCAATGAGAATAGCACAATATGATCCCCCACTAACAGCTCTGTATTACCACGCGGAACAATCGCTTCATCACCGCGGAGTATAACACCAACTAAGGCTTTACCAGGTAGACGAATATCTTTTAGTTGTTTACCAGCTACGGGAGATTGTTCCGTAATAAGAATCTCTATAGATTCAGCCTTTCCACCTTCAAAAGTAGATATGGAAACAACGCCTTCTCCACTTCGAATAAATCGTAGTATTTGTCCTGCAGTCATTAGACGTGGTGAAAATACGATATCTATACCGACTTGTTCCATGAGCATAATATATTCAGGACGTCCTACACGGACAACGGTTTTAGGTATGCCCATATGTTTCCCTACTAAAGCAACTAAAAGATTTAATTTATCATCATCTGTTAAAACAATAATAACATCGTTATCGGCTACTTCTTCGGCTTCTAATAAATCAAAATCCGTACCGTCCCCATTGATGACAATGGCTTTATCCACTTGTGCAGCCAAGGCTTCACAACGCTCAATATCCTTCTCAATAACCTTAACGGTAAATCCTGCTTTTTCCAATAAGATTGCCAAATTGCGACCTAATAAACCAGCGCCTACAATAACAGCCCGTTTATGGAAGGTTGCATGATTAGAAAACCATTCTTGTTCTACTTCATTAATACCATCTTTTAAACCTAAAAAGAAAACACTGTCATTAGGTAATAGTATGCTTTCACCATGAGGTATAATCATTTCACCTAATCGTAAAATGCCAACCAATAACACACCTTCTGGAAAAGTTAACTCTTTTAAAGGTTTATTTACAAGCGGGAATGTACTATTAATTTTAAATTCCATTAAACGTACAGCACCTTGACCAAATTCTTCTACGTCCAAAGCGGATGGTGTTTCAATAATATGAAGTAATTCTTGCGCCGTAACCATCTCTGGATTAATAAATAAATCAACGCCTAATCGTTCTTTCATATGATCATCCATATGATCAACGATATTAGTATCCCTCACACGTGCTACAGTAGATGGGACACCTGCTATTTTAGCTACTGCACAAGATAACATATTAACTTCATCAGAATCAGTAACTGCAATAAACATTCCTACATCCGATAGGTCAATTTCATTCAATAACTGAATATCGCTACCATTACCGCATACTAAACTAACATCCAAAGTATTTCTAAATTATGGATACGTTCCTGGGAACGGTCTATAAGATATACGTCATGATCGTCTTGTACCAGTCTTTCACATAAGGAATAGCCTACCTTACCAGCACCTACTACAATAATTTTCATAGTTTAGTCCTCTTGTTGATTAGGGTTCCATTGTTTTCCTGATTCTGTAAGCAATGTCCACCCATCTTCTTGCACGACAAGACGTTCTTTCATTAAATGACCTAACGCACGTTTAAAGGCTGCTTTGCTAATATTAAATTTATCTTTAATTAACATAGCAGAAGACTCATCACTATAAGGCATTTTACCGCCTCGTTGTAATAGGTATTCCATAATAATCTGACCATCAGAAATTAACGCTTTTTCTTTAATTGGACGCATAGAAACATTAATACGACCATCATCACGCTTAAATGTTACACGAGCATCTACCATTTCACCAACATTTAACTTTCTCGTCATTTCAGAACGATGTAAAAAGGCTATCCATCGTTCTGGGGTGATAAAGAATGCACCATCACTTGTCAAATTATAGATGGCTCCCGTCACTTGTTGGCCAACAACAGCATCAGTAGCTGCTTTAGACGCTCGGCGCATTTCATCATCAACATCCATGGAAACAGCCATACGGCCCGATTTATCGGTATATAGCTTTACCCATACCTTTTCACCTACTTGCGGTCTGCCACGCATTTCAGCATGGGGCATGAAAATTCCCCGTTCTGTACCAACCTCTACAAAGCAGCCAAAATTGGTTACATTAATTACCTCCACATAACCAATTTGCCCAACCTTCATAGCTGGTAAGCGCATAGATGCAGTCAAACGCCCCTTTGAATCTCGATATAAAAAGACCTCTACCTCGTCACCAATGACAACAGGTGATGTCTGTTGATCCTTATGGAGTAAGATATCATCATTTGTATTGCCCGTTTGACCATCTAGGAAAGCGCCATGGTCACTAGTACGTAAAACACGCAGTGTAGCAATGGTATTTTCCAACAATTCGCTAGCCATACATTATTCTCCTTCAAAAGGAACACGTCCTGCATCGTTCCATAAAGCTTCAAGGCCATAAAATTCACGAATTTCATCATTACCAAAGACGTGGCAAATAATATCGCCAAAGTCCAATAAAATCCATTCACCTTCGCGATAACCTTCACGGTGAAGAACTGTCATACCTTCTTCTGCTGCTTTATCTTCAATTTCATCGGCAATACTTTGGGATTGTTTAATATTATTAGCACTGGCAATCATAAAATAATCACCTAGCATTGAAATACCTTCTAGGTCTAATATTTCAATGTCATGGCCTTTTTTATCATATGCAGCTTGTGCAAGGGTTAAAACATGTTGTTTAATTTCTTCTTTTTGTTTCATCGTATCTCCTATTATTCTTTCTTTTCTGGTTCCGAACCTGGTTCTGATGGTTTTGTGCGTGTACTTTGTTCAGATTCGACTGTAACAGGCTCTTTTTTAGTCTCTGGGGTAGCTACAAATTGAGTTAAATCCTCAGGTGCTAATGTTCCCATCGTAATACCCACTAAGCGCTGCGCCTCCGTTGGATTAACATGCCAGTACACAACATTATTTATATTTTCCTTTTCCCCAGGCAAAATATAAAAATGAATATGATCTTTTTCCATTTGACCAATTGTGCGCATCAATTTGATAGCATCCCACGTAGAAATATTACTTTCATAATGGCTCCATAGTCTCCAAATATGCCAAGCTTTGGTAATAAACCATGTATCTTGTTCACGATCAACCCATAATTTCAAGAACCGTTCTTGCCGTTGAACGCGTCCAAAATTATCATTATTTTCATCTGTATAGCGTAAATATGCCAACGCATTATCACTATCTAAATTTGATAACCACGACGTAAATCTATATCTTTAGATCCTGTTTCAGCATCTACATGTTCCATATTTTTTTCTACATAAAACTGTTGACTGCCTAACACATCACTCGTTTTTTTGAAAGCTGCTTCATCAACGACAACATAGTATGGAATACTAATATGGAACATATCCTCTACAACAGCTTTTGTTAATTCAATATTTCCTTCTGCATACATTTGATTTAACATAGAAGCAGACTTTTGATCTCTACTTTCAATCTTACTGTTACTAGGAATGCCAATGATATCCATCGTATTCGTATTCATATTAATAGACATGAGAAATAGAGAATCAGCTTGACTCGGATTATTAGTATCCCGACCTACAATCAACACATATACAGGTTTATTTAATGCTTTCTGTTCTACATTAACAGTATCAGTATGTTTAGGTTCACTGGATTCTTCAATTTCACTTGCTGTATCGGTTTGTGTTACACGATGATATACATAGCTAATGCCACTGTACATCCCCCATCCAATACCACAAACAACGGTAAGTGCTAAGGCGAATACAATGATTAGACGCCACCACTGAACCTTATTCTTTTTCATCTGACGTTCTCTACGTCTTCTACGACGACGAGCACGTGCTTTCTCTAATTCATCCATTGTAGGCACCTTCCTTTTTCATATGATGTATTAGATCATTACGACTAATAATAGTAAGCGGATAAATTGTATCCCCACTATCAATTAAATGTCGAATAGTCATATCAAATCCACATAATACCCCATCATCAAGGGATTGTTCGGCAGCCTTACGAATATCATTTACACCAGGAAAATTACGATTTGGCTCAATATAATCAGCTAAAAATATAATCTTATCTAATTTCGACATTCCTACTTTTCCGGTTGTATGAACACGGATAGCTTCCAACACTTCACGATTGGTAATACCATATTGAGTGTTGGCTAAAACCATCCCCGCTAGACCATGTAATAAAGCACCACTGCGCAACATATCTGCATCACAGGATAAGTCGGCAACTACATCTTGCATTTCCAATAGAGGTAATTCTTTAGCGCAATCATGTAATAATGCAGCTATATGCGCATCCTCTACATTAGCTCCATATTTTTTTGCTAAATAGATGGCTGACTCTACAACACCTAATGTGTGTATAAATCGCTTCTTACTTAACTTATTGGATAAATCGGTTTCAATTTGTTGTATATCCACCTTAACTATTCCTTCCGATAAATATCATATTCTTCAATATACTGAACTACACATTTAGGTAACATATACCTGACTGTTAAACCATGTCGCAGTCGGTCTCTTAAATAGGTAGCAGATAATTTCATTTCAGGTACATTCATTAGATGAATTCTATCAACAGCCTTGGGTCCTAATGACTCTAGGGTAGTATCAATAACCTGTGAACCATCAGGTCTCATAGCGCCAATGAAATGGCAATGATCTAATAATTCATCTATAAATTTCCAATTAGGTAAATCTCGTATCGTATCGGTACCGGCAATAAAGAAATTCTACCGCATTTCCATATATGCTTTTGAAATAATGAATCGTATCAATCGTATATGAAGGGCCTTCACGGTGCATTTCCACATCGGATATTTCAAAATATGGATTATCTGCTACGGCAGCAGCAGTCATAGCATAACGATGCTTTGCATCGATAACATCATTATGCTTATGAGGAGGTATCCTTGCAGGAACAAATATAACTTTTTCTAACTGAAAGCTTTCTCTTGCCACTTCTGCAATCATTAGATGTCCTAAGTGGATAGGATTAAAGGTTCCTCCTATAATCCCAATTCGCCTAGTGTCTCCCATATATAAGTCACACCCTTTATGACGATAATACAAATCAAGATAAATAATACTATTGCCTTTATATACGATACCCACTCATAACGACCTTTTGGAGTCTGAATATAGCGATAGTAGGCCCGTATTAGATAATATAAACGCATCACGAACGAATTTGCCCCGTTCCAAATACGAAGTATTTATAAGATGTTAGCGCTTGTAATCCCATTGGCCCACGAGCATGAAGCTTTGGGTACTAATACCGATTTCAGCACCAAATCCAAATTCAAAACCATCGGTAAAACGAGTAGATGCATTATGATATACAGTAGAACAATCAATAAGATTCATAAACTGTTGTGCTGTATTAATATTATCTGTCACAATTGCTTCGGAATGATGTGTTGTATATCGATTAATATGAGAGATTGCTTCATCTACTGAGGATACAATTGCTATATTTAAATCAAAATCATTATATTCTGTACTAAAGGAATACTCGTCAACAGCAACACCCTTAACGATCTGTAATACTTCTGGAGTACCATGAATCATGACATGGTGAGGTGCTAATCTTTGCTCTAATGCCAATAAAAACTCGTGTGCAATAGATTTATGAACCAATAAAGTTTCCATAGAATTACATACAGATGGGCGTTGCACCTTAGCATTCACAGCAATATCAACAGCCATATCTATATTAGCTTCGGCATCAACATAGGTGTGACAAACACCACTTCCCGTCTCTATAACCGGGATCATACTATCTCGTACAACTCGTTGTATTAATCCAGCCCCACCACGTGGAATGACTACGTCTATATACCGTCGTTGTTGTAGTAAAACACTGACTGCTTCACGGTCCAATACTTCTACAAGCTGTATCGATAAACGCGGTAAATCATATGACTCTAGTACATCTTGCATGATGGATACGATGGTTCGATTCGTATGAAACGCCTCTTTACCACCACGTAAAATAGTGGCATTTGCAGTTTTAAAGCATAGTGCACCAGCATCAACCGTTACATTGGGACGAGCCTCAAAAATAATGCCAATAACACCAAAAGGTACGGCTCGTTTTTCAATGTGAAGTCCATTGGGTCTATCAATAGTCTCTAATACAGTACCCACAGGAGAAGGTAGTAAACTAACTTGACGTACACCTTCAGCCATTTGATTAATACGCTCTTTAGATAGTAGTAATCTATCCAACATAGTATCAGGCACTACACCTCGAGCACCATCCATATCTAAACCATTGGCTTCTAAAATTGTATCACCATGTTTTACTAATGCATCAGCCATTGCGCATAATACTTCATTGATACGTGTTTCTGGTAATTGTTGTAAAACAATAGATGCTGCCCGTGCAGATTCACCCATTTCTTTAAATATACTTTCATATGAATTCATACCGCACCTCTTCAATGAATCAGAACTAAGTTGTTCCTATGCACAACTTCATCATAAGTCGAATTAATCCCCAATACCTCTGCAATATCTTGTGTATTATGACCTTTAATTTTTAGTAAATCCGTAGCACTATAATTTACTAAACCTCTGGCAATCTCTTTACCATTAAAAATGATTGATACCGTATCACCCGGTTCAAAAGAACCTTCTACGCCTATTACACCTGCAGGTAAAATGCTTGCACCATGATTCAATACAGCCTTAGTACACCCTTCATCAATGACGATAGATCCAGTTAGACGTTTACCATACGCTACCCAATGATGTTTTTGAGAAACACCTTGATCATTAGCGACGAATAATGTACCTATATTCTCACCTTTACATACTTTGCGTAAAGAATTATCTGATTCACCACTGGCAATTATCATATGTATACCTGAATTAGTCGCCATATGAGCAGCCTTAATTTTTGTATACATTCCACCGGTACCCATACTTGAACCTGCACCACCAGCGATTTCATAAGTTTCATCTGTAATCACAGAAACTTCGTGGATTAAAGTAGCTGTAGAATCTGTAGCTGGATTAGCCGTATATAAACCATCAATATCAGATAAAATAATTAGCACATCAGCTTCTACAATCCCTGCTACAGTAGCCGATAATGTATCATTATCGCCTATTTTATATTCTTCAATAGCTACTACATCATTTTCATTAATGATTGGAATGACATGTAATTGTAACAACGCATGTAATGTATTTCGTAGGTTCAAATAGCTATGACGAGAAGTGCTATCCTCCTTAGTCAATAATATTTGGGCAACCGTTCTACCGTACTCTCGAAACATGCGTTCATACATATGAATGAGTACACCTTGTCCTACTGCTGCTGATGCTTGACGTAACACAAGATCTCTTGGTTTTTCTTTAAATCCTAACGGCGCAAGGCCTGCACCCGTCGCCCCCGAAGAAACAAGAATAACCTCTTTCCCTTGGTTGGCAAGATCTGATAATTGACGGACTAAATGTTCTATCCGTTCTAAATTTAAATGACCATTTGGGTAACATAATGTACTGCTCCCCACTTTAACAACAATGCGTTTAGCATTCTTAATGGCATCTCTCATACAATCATCTCCTATAAGGGAAAGGTTATAACTATTATTTAGGTAATATAATTTTCGGCTCTTTTTTTGCTTTATATAGAACACCATTGAATCCAATAACTTGGACTAACTCAGCGCCAAGCATATCGGCTAATTCTTGAAAAATATCTTTACCTTCTGGACTATTATTAAGCAATTTCACTTTAATCAATTCACGTGCCATCAATGCCGATCTAGCGCTATCAATAACACTATTTTCAAGTCCGTTTTTACCAATTTGTACAACAGCTGGCATGGTAGCAGCTAATGAACGTAAATACCGTTTCTGTTTTCCTGTCATTATAACTCCTAGTCTCTAAATGTGAAGCGTTGATCACCAATAACAACTTCATCGCCTTCTTGGCAACCTTTCACGCAATTTATTATCTAATTCCATGAAACGCCAAATACGTTGGAATCGACGCAAAGATTGATCATCATCAAGATTTGTCATTGCCACAAGACGTTCGATACGCTTACCTGTAATATAAAAGGCAGCATCATCACCACGGGTGATAACAAATTCCGTATCTGGTTTTGCTTCGTACATAACTGTATCATCGGTGGCTTCTACCTCTGGCTCATAATTTTCTACATAATAATAAGCCCGTTCCATTAACTCAGGTAAGCCTTCACCACTTAATGCATTGATTAAGAAAACTTCGTAGCCCTTATCTTCAAAATAAGATTTTGTGTTTAGAATTGTTTCATCATCATAGACAAGATCTATTTTATTAAGTGCTATAATTTGTTTCTTATTAGCTAATTTTTCTGAGTATTTACGCAACTCGTCATTAATAGCATCAAAATCTACTTTAGGATCACGGCCTTCCATACCAGAAACATCTAGTACATGGATTAGAATATTCGTACGTTCTACATGACGCAAGAAATTATGACCAAGGCCAACACCTTCACTAGCCCCTTCAATAAGACCAGGAATATCAGCCAATACAAAACTACGATCTCCAGCAAGCGTCACAACACCCAATACAGGTGTCAATGTTGTAAAGTGATACGCAGCAACCTCTGGTTGTGCTTTTGATACCTTGCGTAAAATACTGGATTTACCAACGCTTGGATAGCCAAGTAAACCAACATCAGCCAATACCTTTAACTCTAGTTGTAACCAGCGTTCTTCCCCTGGTTCACCTTTTTCAGCAAAGGTTGGTGCACGATTAGAGCTAGATAAAAATCTCGCATTACCACGCCCACCACGGCCACCTTTTGCAATGACAAAAGTGTCGCCATCATGAACTAAATCACAAAATATTTTTCCGGTTTCCTCATCCTTAACAACTGTGCCTAACGGAACCGGAATAATTAAATTGTCCGCACCCCGGCCATGTTTATTGGCACTTTCACCATTGCCACCCTTTGGCGCTTTAAATTGGCGTTTATAACGAAAATCCACAAGAGTATTAATATTTTTATCTGCTTGTAAAATGACATCTGCCCCTTGACCACCATCGCCACCGCTTGGTCCGCCATTAGGAACATATTTCTCTCGACGGAAACTAGACATACCGTCTCCGCCATCACCCGCTTTTACAAATACACGAGCGCGATCTATAAACATAATTACATCCTTTTCTGCAAAACTATTTTAATAGTTCTATTGCTTTTTGAATTTGAATATCTGACATATCACTAGATGGTGCAGTACCTTTTGGTAATTCGAGAACTACATCAGGTTGAATACCAGTTCCATCGATAACGCGATCATTAGGGGTATGGTATTTAGCTATTGTCACCTTAATACCTTCGTCATCTAGATTTGGATATACACTTTGAACCGTGCCCTTACCATAACTATTAGTGCCAACAATAGTACCTAATTTTCTATCTTGAATAGCACCAGCAATAATTTCAGATGCACTAGCAGAACCTTTATTTATGAGAACTACCATAGGCAAAGCAGGATTTTTACCATCCGATACATAATTTCTTGTCTTTCCATCACGTGTAGTAAAAGATACTAATGTGCCTTCTGGCATCATAATACTAGCAATATCTTGTGCACTATTAAGTAATCCACCTGGATTATCACGTAAATCGAGAACAAGTGAAGTCATCCCTTCGGATAGAAGCTGCTCATATTGGGTTTTGAAATCACCTGCTGTATGTTCAGCAAACTGACTAATCCGAATATATCCAATATGATCTGTTAGCATTTTGCTTTTAACCGTTGGTAACACGATTTCTTCTCTTATTACTTTAAATGTTGATAACTGATTATCACGTTCTATCACAATCGTTACATCGCTGCCAGCTTCACCGCGAATTTTTAGACGCTGCATCTTCAATGGTCATAGAATTAGTATCTACACCATCGATGGATACAATATGATCGCCGCTTTTTGATGCCAGCTTTATAAGCCGGCATATCATCAATCACAGAAACAGCTTCTAATCCTTTTGAGCCATGACCGAGAACCATCCCCACGCCTGCATAAGTACCAGAGGTATGCTGTTTCATAGATTCAAAAATCATCCTTGTCTAAATAGACACTATGAGGCTCTCCTAAAGAAGCAACTAAGCCTTTTTAACATGCCATCAAACAAAGTAGCTTTTACTAATTGGTGTCATGAATTTCTGAGTCGCTATGTAATAGGTTACAACAAATCTAGGTAAACCCATTGCTGATCCAGAAATATACCAAAATACTAGCCACAACATGATGATGGAAGCAAATAGATATTTAATTAATGCTAAACCAATTATTTTAAATTTATTATTCATTCTATAAATAACCCATAGGATCTACCGGATCCCCGTTTGCACGAACTTCAAAGTGAACATGAGGTCCTGTACTATTACCAGTACTGCCGGCATAAGAAATAACTTGGCCCTTCGCAACGGATTGACCTTCATCTACAGCGAGCTCAGAGTTATGCCCATAGAGTGTAGAAAGTCCATTGCCATGATCGATAACAACAGCATAACCATAGCCGCCCATCCATCCAGACCAAACTACGACGCCACCGTCAGCAGCATGAACAGGTGTACCTTCATCAACACCAATATCAATACCAGAGTGATAAATTGTAGTCCCATAAATTGGATGAACACGATAGCCATAAGGGGAAGTAATTTCACCACTAACAGGCCAGCCAAGTTGCCCTGTACCTTGTACCCAATCCTCTGATGCACCTTGTCCACCAGAGGATTGAGCCGCAGCAGCGGCTGCCGCACGTGCAGCTTGGCGTTCTTTCAACATAGCACTTACTTGCGCAGAAGAAGCATTGAGTTCCTCTATAGCCTGCATAGCAGTAGCTCTATCATTTTGAGCCTTTTGAAGTACTACATTTCGCTCAGCCTTTTTCTGTTCAATTTCGGCTTGTTTTGCAAGCGCCGCTTTTTCTAGTTCAACCAATTTAGCTCGATCTGATTCTAGCTTTTGTTTATGCTCTTCTATTTGAGCTCGCTCTTTTTTTATTTCCCCAATTAACATAATATCAGAATCGATGATTCGTTTTAAGACTTCTAAGCGATTGGCAAAATCACTAAAATCTTTAGATCCAATAACAACATCAATATAGCTTAGTCTACCATTGATATAGATATCGCGAACCCGTTTATAAAATACGGCTTCCCGACCTTCCAATCTTTTTTGTGCCTCAGCTAATTGACGTTCATTAAGTGTAATATCATTTTCTACTGCTACACGCTGTTCTTTAATGGTACTCAACTCGGCAGTCGCTTGACGAAGTTGCTCTTCAATTTGTCGCAATTGTTCAGAAACGCTACCAATTACAGTCTCTGCATCTGCTTTTGCAGCATTTTGTTGATTCATTTGTTGTTGAATCGAATCGAGTTGATTTGTTAAATCCTCATCTTCAGCCATAATATAGGCTGGTGTCCCGCACAATACCACTCCCGATAGAAGGGCTGCAACGAGACGAGTTTTAAATGTATACTGTCTCATAATCTCCCTACTATACTTTCATGTATTGTTTAATGAAATGGTACTGCCAATAATCCCTACAATAATGCCGCCACCGATTAAACATGCTACCAATTGATAGAAGAATGGGAACATAGGAACTAGTGGGAAGAATGCAAGTGAGTCGGAAACTTCCAGGGTAATAAAATGATAGAATTCGCCTACACATAATACGGCAATAATAGCCCCGATAAAGCCAAGTAACATACCTTCAATAACAAATGGCCAACGAATAAACCCATTTGTAGCACCTACATATTTCATAATTGCAATTTCTTTCCGACGTGCAAAGACAGTCAATCTAATTGTATTAGAAATAATGAATAATGTAGCAGCTGCTAAGAAACCGATAAGCACAATACCACCGATGCGAATAATTTGAGTAATACGGAACAGTTCTTCGATGATATCTTGCCCATAATGTGTACTTTCCACACCAGGAAATGTAGTAACCAATTTGGATGTAGACTTAACATCTTCCGGGTTTTCAAAGGTAAGAACATAAGAATTTGGCAATGGATTTACACCGCCTAAGGCATTCACTAATTGTTGTTGATCGCCTAAGCGTTCCTTAAATTCTTTCATGGCTTGCTCTTTATTAACAAACTCTAAATGTTTAAGATTTGGAATCGCTTTTACCTTCTTACCAACAGCCATAATTTGTTCAGTAGTAAGGCCATCCTTTAAATACACACTTAACTGCACTTGATTTTCTAAGCTAGATGCCATGTTATTAAGATTAATTACGCCACAGAGAAATACACCGAGCATAAATAATGACAATGCCACTGTGGATATAGACGCCAATGTCATAAGACCATTGCGTTTCATGGACTTTAAAGCTTCCTTAAAAAAATATTTCATTGTTCTAGGCTTCATTAAATTCTGCACCCCTCATATTATCACTAAGAACACGACCATCTTTCAATTCGATAACTCGTTTATTTAAATAGGTAACAATATCCATATTATGAGTAACCATAATTACGGTAGTGCCAAAATTATTAATATGCTTAAACAAGTCCACAATACCCTTACTTGTATTTGGGTCAAGATTGCCCGTTGGTTCGTCAGCTATCAATACAGATGGACGATTAACGATGGCGCGAGCTATAGCAACGCGTTGTTGTTCACCACCAGACAAATCTTCTGGTAAATCATTTGCCTTGTCCGATAATCCAACTAATTCAAGAACATGAGCTACCTTCTCTTTATTACCTTAGGTTTCTCCTCGATAACTTCTAAGGCAAAAGCAATATTTTCAGCCACGCTTTTATTAGGTAATAAGCGGAAATCTTGAAATACTACGCCTAATTTACGACGTAATTTTGGTATCTTACTACGTTTCATTTTTGTTACATCAAACTCATCGACGATGACTACACCAGAATCAGGTGTCACTTCATGAGTTAATAACTTAAACAACGTAGACTTACCAGCCCCACTATGACCACAAATCAATACAAATTCACCATCATTGATGGTAATGCACACATTATCAAGTGCGGTAGATCCATTGTCATACACTTTACTAACATTCTTAAATTCTATCATCGGTTCCCCTTTTATTTACGTGTCACCACTTTTTTAACTGCTTTTACAATATCATCAGCTGTTAGCCCATATTTTGCCATCAATTCTTTTGGTGTACCACTCTCCCCAAATGTATCCTGTACACCAACGAATTCCATAGGAACAGGTTTATGAGCAACAACAACTTCAGAAACAGCAGAACCTAAACCGCCTAAAATATTATGTTCTTCAGCAGTCACAATGGCGCCTGTTTCTTCAGCTGCTTTAATAATAGCGTCAGCATCGATAGGTTTAATGGATGCCATATTAATAACGCGGGCAGAAATTTGTTCACCTTCTAGTTGTTTAGCTGCTTCAACTGCTGGCCCTACCAACGCACCACAAGCGATAATTGTCACATCAGAACCATCTTTTAATTGATAGGATTTACCAGGTGTGAAAGTATAGCCTTCTGCAGTCACATCATCAACACCAGCACGACCGAGACGTACATAAACAGGACCATTATAATCAGCAGCCCACTTAATCACGGATTCAGTTTCCTTTTCGTCGGCTGGCACAATAACAGTCATATTAGGTAAAACACGCATACATGCGATATCTTCTAAGCTTTGATGAGTTGCGCCATCTTCACCTACAGTAATACCTGCATGTGTAGCACATACTTTCACATTAAGTTTTGGATAACATACAGCATTACGGATTTGTTCAAATGCGCGTCCTGTTGCAAACATGGCAAAGGAAGATACAAATGGAATCTTACCTGCTGCAGCTAAACCGGCACCTACAGAGATTAAATTTTGTTCAGCAATACCTACATTAAAGAAACGTTCTGGACACTCTTTCTTAAATGTATCAGTCTTAGTAGATTTTGATAAATCAGCATCAAGAACAATAATATTAGAATTTTCTTTACCAATTTTTGCTAGCGCATTACCGTACGCTTCACGTGTTGCTTTACCCATTATTGTACCCCCATGATTTCATTTACGAATGCCACACCTTGTTCTTCACTAGGTGCCTTACCATGCCAACCAGCTTGACCTTCCATTTCTGCAACACCTTTACCTTTTACAGTATGCATTACAATACATGTAGGGCCATCTGTGAAAGCTTTCGCATCTTCAATAGCTTGATGTAATTCATCAATGTCATGACCATTGACTTCAATAACATTCCATTTGAAAGCTTAAATTTATCAGGAATTGGCAATGGGGACATAACTTTTTCAATATCACCATCAATTTGTAGGCCATTGTAATCTACAAAGGCAGTCAAATTATTTAATTTATAGTGACCTGCAAACATAGCAGCTTCCCATACTTGACCTTCTTCAAGTTCACCATCACCGAGAATAGAATATACACGATAATCAGCATTATCGATTTTACCTGCCAATGCCATACCACAAGCTGCAGAAATCCCTTGGCCCAAAGAACCTGTAGACATATCTACACCAGGTGTATGCTTCATGTCAGGATGACCTTGTAGGAAATGGTTAATTTTACGCAAATTGATTAATTCGGATTTCGGAAAATATCCCTTTTCAGCAAGTGTCGCATACAATGCTGGCGCTGCATGACCTTTTGATAACACAAAACGGTCACGATTTTGCTTTTTAGGATTACTTGGGTCTACATTCATTTCTACAAAATATAAAAGAGACATTACATCAGCAATAGATAAAGAGCCACCTGGATGTCCAGATTTAGCTGCTGTAACAGACTGAACGATGCTTACGCGAATCGCTTTTGCTTTCTCTTGTACTAATTGTTTTTGATCTTGACTCAATGTAGCCATAAAGACCTCACTTTCTGGATAATCTCCAATTTATATTTAACACTCTTCTAAAAGGGAAATAGCAAATTCTGCATTGCGTTTTGACACTTGACGCAATATTTGAATACGATTGAATGAATGCTGATAAGATTCTGTAGACTGTAAAAGCTCTACACATCGATTATATAACACATTAGAATCTAATTTGGTCATTGTACCAATCGGTTCTTGTTCAATCATATGCAAAAAGCTTGTAATTTTAGGATCATAGGAAATGCCAATTACTGGTTTTCCCATCAAAGAGCTAAACACAAGCGCGTGTAGACGTATACCAATCATTAGATCTACATTACCAGATAAAGATAGTTGTTCTTCCGTAGTAAAAGGACCCTCTAATACAATTGGTTTCACCTTCATCAATGAAGCTATAATCTTTGCTTCCTTCGTATCATCAGGATGAGACATAGGTATGAATACTATTTCAGCATCTTGCTCCAAACTTAGCCGGCTCAATACATCTGCCAAACTCTGTCTATACGCCGTATCATCCTTCCAACTGCGAACAGCAATACCTACGCGTTTTCTACCACTTTCAAGAGGCGCACAATTATATTTGGTTAATATATTAGATCCGATGGTTGGATCAGCCTTATGCATTGCGAGTACTGCATCGGCGGTAACCTCCACATCATAAATTCCCAATGCATTCAACTCATCTTTAGAAATGGAATCACGAACCGTAATCCCATCTACATATTTCAACATAAACCGAACTGCACGCTTTGTAGATTTACGATACAAAGGTCCAATGCCTTGCGAGTAAAGCATAACAGGCTTGCCAAGCAATTTTGCGAGCCCCATGATACTTAAATAATAATAGGTATTTCGAATACTAGTGGCATCTTGTAATAAACTACCTCCGCCACTAATCACTAGGTCCGCACTACGTATAGCATTCAAAATACCAAAGGCAGCAAATGTTCCAACAGCCTTAATTTATGTTTTCTACTAGTCTCTTGCGGATTACCGGAGATAACCGTAATATGTGCATCGTCTTCTACATCACGAATAGCATCAATAATGGCACAAAGCATAGCTTCATCACCAGCATTACCAAAGCCATAGTAACCGGAAATAACGATATTACTCATGACTGTCCTCCCGATGCATAGCCCATTGCGTTATATAGATAACGAAACGAACTGCAAGAATAAGAACGATACCGATTGCACAACCAAGCAACAAACCATCATACCCACGCATAATAGACATGAATACCGGTGTTCTAATATGACAGAATGTTTCAACCATGGATGCGACGCCAATGACACCTGCTATAGTTAATACAAAATGAATAACCATAGGCCATTTACGTAGGAACGCAAACGTGGCAAGCATCAACAATGGGTGACCAATCATAAATTCTTTTTCACGTGGTCGAGCATATAGTGTATTCTCTAAGAATCTACGCAATACGAGTTCAAATGTTGGAACAGGCACACCTGCTGTATGTCCACTACGGCCTACAAATATCCAAGCCGCAGCACCAATGACAGCGAACACAAAGAACACATACATTTTTACATCTGTAGTTAGAAATTCTTTAACGAACTGTTTAGCTTCTGTACCAGAGTTAATCATGCGGCCTTTCCATAATGGAAAGCGTTGCAAGTAAGCAATCACAACAAGGATGATTGGTAATACAAATGTAAGTTTTACACCTCTAAATATTTCAAATTCCATAAAGAATTTCGTATTACCTAATAAGGCCGCAATATACATACCACCAATAGCAGCAAATAATGTTGCTATTACAAGATAGAGCAATGCGAGTAACGTAGATTTCCATGCACCTACAGGACGTGTACCATCAGATCTACGCCATTCTTCCATGAGAATTACCAAAGCACCTACAGGCGCCATAATGGCTGTAGACAAGGCCCAGACTTGAACTAATAATGTACCGCTAGTTACAATAAATCCAACAATGGATAGTAATGATAATGCAAAAAATAGGACTAATTGTTTATGTTGTGACATAGATATAAACATTTGTCCCACATATACAAATAATGATATACTACCAATCATTGTTAACACAACTAATAAAGGATTTGGTGTATAGGCAGGATAAATATCTGCTGGCCCAAATTCATAGCCCTTAGCACTCAATTTATCTGTCGCACTATGTACATAATTAATCGTTGTTTGTAAAACAGTCTCATTATTTTGCCCTACTTCATACATTGGGAATAAATTAAATCGAATGTTACGCTCAATATCACTAATATAGAATCGTTGTGCCGCTTCTTCAGGAGTAATCTTTTTCAACTCATCCTTAGAGATTGTATAGACACGACCGACACTGTAATTCTTCTTAGCTGCCATATCTAAGAAACCCAATTGAGGTTCGTATTGTAACTGATTAACTGCTTCAATGCCTACCAATGGTATATGCAGATTATTCATAGCCTCTAAGGTTTCATCGATATGATCTGGTGCACCCAATGCTTCTTTGCCTGCAAAAATGATACCTGTTACATGAGGGACACCATCCAAACGATTAAATACATATTTAATATCATCAGACGTTACATTTCGATAGTTTGTAGGTCTTACAATAACATTAAATCCGCGATTTGATACTTCCATAGCTTGGAGCTTAGAAATACCTAAGTTCATCTTTGCATAACTATCAGAAGGTGCACCTTGTAGTTCTAGTACAGGACCTATGCTAGTGTTAAGTTCTTTAACCTTATCTTTACTAATACGGTGATACAAGTCTTCACGGATTTCTTATAATAGCCTTCTTTACCAGGAATAAGTGCAACATAAGTAGCCCCTGGTTTAATAGAACCACCATTGATACGAACATTGGACATATCTTGTGATGAAAGTAATTTGATTTCACCAGCATCATTAGCCTTTTCTAATGTTCTATCATAGATGGCAAACGCCGTAATTCCCGCCTCTTTCAGTGCATCAAAAGCATCTTTTTGACTACGTTTTTCAAAGGCATTAGCTCGAAGTACAGCATCATAATCTAATATATTCTCAATATGATTTTGTGCCTTTTCAATTGTATTGCGCTCCATTACCAAGTAGAGTGCTGAAATAAGTCCTACTATGATACATAGTATAAGAACTAATGAGTGCTTAGTTTTCTTCGCTGTATGCACGATATTTCCTTTCTAATTGAGTACAAGTTTAATCTTAATGTGAATTTCTCCATTTTCAACGTTAACAGACTCAGCTTTAACCGGAACAGGGAAATTGTTGAAATCGTAAATTGAAATAGGTTGCAATTGTTGTGAAGTAATACCAGAAATAGTTAATCCACTAACAGTAAATCGACTAGGAGCAAATGATAAAACATTATCTTTCAACTGCAAGCACCTTCTAAACTAGCTGTTCCTTTCAGAGACCCCATAATGTTAATAGTACCAGCTAATGCTATGCGATTATTATTAATCACTACATTAGCATCTTGTAGACCTTCTGTATTTTGAATGAGGAATTTCTTTAAATCATCCTCTAATACAATACCTTCCACATAGGAAGGACCTAGACTAAGAACCTCTACCTCATGAGATGCAATGAGAGAAATAGGATTGATTACAATATTATTAGCCTCATAGTGAAGGCTAGAAAAATTCAATTTTCCTAATTGAACATTTTCTAATGTTCCTGCAGCATGATCTGCCTGCCCATAAACCAGTTTAAAAGCTGGCGTAGATTCAACAACAACAGTTTGACTAGTAGGTTTAAGTGATTGATTTAACTCATCTTCCACAATAGATTCCATATATTTAGGAACTACAAACTGAGCACCGACTACACATACAATGATAAGCAAGACGATGAATAGTAAAAATTTTTTCATTATAGCACCTATACTGTTAAATTAGCTTCTTTCTTTAAATAGCCTTCTATGAATTGGTCGATATTACCATCCATAACAGCCTGTACATTACCAGTTTCAACCGATGTACGATGATCCTTTACCATATTATAAGGATGGAAAACATAAGATCTAATTTGACTACCCCATTCTATAGCTTGATATGTGCCGCCAATTTTTTCTTTAAGTTCAGCTTGTTTCTCAAGTTCTAATTCAAACAACTTTGCTCGTAATAAACGAAGGGCTTGTTCTCTATTTTGCATTTGAGAACGCTGAGATTGACATTGAACCACGATTCCTGTTGGTTTATGCGTCATACGAACAGCGGAGTCAGTTTTATTAATATGCTGACCACCAGCACCACTTGCACGATAGGTATCAACTTGAACATCTTTCATGTCGATATTAATTTCTACAGTATCATCAATTTCAGGCATCACATCCACAGCTGCAAACGATGTATGACGACGAGCCGCAGCATCAAATGGTGAAATACGAACAAGACGATGTACACCCTTTTCAGATTTTAAATAACCAAAAGCATTTTCGCCTTTAATAAGAAATGTCGCACTTTTAATACCTGCTTCATCGCCTGATTGTTCATCCATAAGTTCTACAGAAAATCCGCTTTTTTCAGCCCATCGTAAATACATCCGAATAAGCATTGAACACCAATCTTGTGCTTCAGTACCACCAGCGCCAGCATGGAATGTAAGAATCGCATTATTCTTATCATATTCCCCACCCAATAAAAGTAATACCTCTTGCTTTTCTACAGCCTCTTGAATACCATTTACAAGTTGCTTAATTTCGACTTCCATAGACATATCTTCTTCTTCGATTGCCATATCTAACATGACACTAGCATCTTCGATATCGGATACTAATTGTTTATAACCTTCTACAGAGTTTTTTAATTGTGTAGCTTCCTGAGAAATTTCACGTGCCTTATCTGGATCATCCCAAAATATGGGGTCACTCATTTCTACATCAAGTGTGAAGATTCGTTCTTCTTTGAGCGATGTTAAAGTGAATCCCTCATTCCATAAATTCGCTCTTCTAAACCAGAAATAATAGGTTTTAAATCTTCTAACAATTTATGTTCACCACCTTTATATCAATACTATATGTATATAGTATTGATGTACTGTATTACTAAAATGAAAAATGGCCGTTGCTCAGAAGGTACTCTTCCCATTGAGCAACGTGCCATTCACAAATGTTAATCTATGTTTTGTGGCTCCAACACATCTTCATGATGGGGTTGTGCACCTTCTAAGTGATCAACTGGTTGTTCAATTTCCTGAATCAATTGTGCACGAATTTTGTATAACGCCATGATTGTTTCATCTTGGATGGTATCAATCATGTGTTGGAACATATCGTAGGCTTCAAATTTATATTCCACCAATGGATTTTTTTGTCCATATGCACGAAGGCCAATACCTTCACGAAGCATATCCATGTTATCCAAATGTTCCATCCATTTACTATCGACAACACGTAGCATAATTGCTTTTTCAAGTTGGCTAAACATAGCATCTCCTAAGAGATCGACACGTTCTTGATATTCACTATGTGCAATTTCGTGTAAACGTTCATCCAATTCTTGACGTGTGTATTCTTCCATTTCTTCTGTAGACATAAGGTCAGAAGTTAAGAAGTATTGACTCAAGTGTTTATGTAACCCTTCGTAATCCCATTCTTCAGGATACAATTTTTCATCAGCATACGCATCGACAGCATCAGTTACAAGCTTATCAATCATTTCATTGATAGTGTCTCGTAAAGATTCATTTCTTAAAATACGACGGCGTTGCTCATATAACACTTCACGTTGTTGGTTCATAACATCATCGTATTCCAAGATATACTTACGAATATTGTAGTTATGATCTTCAACCTTCTTTTGAGCTCGTTCGATAGATTTTGTAATTAAAGAATGTTCGATTGGTTCATCTTCTTCCATTCCAAGTTTATCCATAATCCCTGAAATATTGTCTGCACCAAAGATACGCATTAAGTCGTCTTCTAAGGATAGGAAGAATTGAGAAGAACCTGGGTCACCTTGACGGCCTGCACGACCGCGCAATTGGTTATCAATACGACGGCTTTCATGACGTTCCGTCCCTAAAATAGCCAAACCACCAAGTTCAGGTACACCTTCACCTAGTGTAATATCTGTACCACGACCCGCCATATTAGTTGCGATGGTAACCATGCCCATTTGACCAGCATTAGCAACGATTTCCGCTTCTTGTTCATGATGTTTAGCATTCAATACCTTATGAGGTACACCTGCGCGTAATAACATGTCTGAAAGCTCTTCAGATTGAGTAATTGAAGTAGTACCAATCAAAATTGGTTGACCTGTTTTATGTCGTTCCACTGCATTGCGTACAACAGCACGATATTTAGCGGCTTTAGATTTAAAGATAAGATCTGGTAAATCTATACGAATCAACGGACGATTTGGAGGAATTGGAATAACTTCCAATCCATAAATATCATTAAATTCCTTTCTTCTGTTTTCGCAGTACCAGTCATACCGGACAATTTTTCATACATACGGAAATAGTTTTGGAATGTAATGGATGCTAGTGTTTGACTTTCACGTTCAACCTTAAGGCCCTCTTTAGCTTCGATAGCTTGATGTAAACCATCAGAATAACGACGACCAAACATTAAACGGCCCGTAAATTCATCGACAATTACAACTTCGCCATCTTTTACTACGTAATCTGTATCACGATGCATCATAGCATACGCACGCAACGATGCGCCAAGCAAATGATTGAGTTCAATGTTGTCAGCATCATACAAGTTTTCAATGCCCAACATTTTTTCAACCTTAGCAATACCAGAATCCGTAGGTGCAATAGTTTTTTGTTTTTCATCAATAGTATAGTCTTCATCTTTTTTTTTAGATGAGGAACAACTTGTGCCAATTTATAGTAGTTATCAGTAGAACGGCTACCAGGTCCAGAAATGATAAGTGGTGTTCTAGCTTCATCAATTAAGATGGAGTCAACTTCATCGACGATTGCATAGTTTAATGGACGCTGTACCATTTGGGATACATCGGACACCATGTTATCGCGAAGATAATCAAAACCAAATTCATTATTAGTACCATAGGTAACATCAGCACCATATGCTTCTTTACGTTGGTTATAATCAAGATTGGCCACAATGAGACCTGTTGAAAGGCCTAGGAAATTATATAATCGGCCCATTTGTTCACTGTCACGGGTTGCCAAATAATCATTGACTGTAACAACGTGAACGCCCTTACCGGATAAAGCATTAAGATAAACAGCCAAGGTTGCAACTAATGTTTACCTTCGCCTGTACGCATTTCCGCAATATTGCCTCTATGCAAGCAAATACCACCTAGTAATTGCACATCAAAATGACGCATGCCAAGCACGCGTTTAGATGCTTCGCGACAAACGGCAAATGCTTCTGGTAAAATATCGTCTAAGGTTTCTCCCTTTTGTAAGCGACGCTTAAACTCATCGGTTTTTGCGACGAGATTAGCATCACTCAATTTTACATAATTAGGTTCTAATTCGTTAATATGATCAACGATTTTGCGCATTTTCTTAACTTCTTTTGCGCTATTATTTCCTATAAGACTTTGTAAAAAGCCGAACAAACAAATCACTCCTCTTCAGGATATCTTACATAATTATATCTAATTCATTATAACGAAAAAGCCTTGAATAGTCAAAGTATTCAAGGCTTTTCTATAAAGATATGACAGTATATATAAAATGGATACCCTTTCGGGTATCCATCGTATATTTGGTTCGGATAAATCAAAGCAGAAAGGAATAAAATGATTAACCGATACAATTATTTTAATTCTGGTTCAATTAAGCCATAGAACCCATCATGTCTGCGGTAAACTACATTCATTGTTTCTGTTTCCGCATTAAAGAACATGAAGAAGTCATGACCAATCAAATTCATTTGCAAGATAGCTTCTTCTACATCCATAGGACGAACAGCAAAATGTTTGCGTTTTACAACTTCAATCTTTTCTTCTTCTACAGGTGTATCAAGAGGTGCTACATCAGGATGGAAAGCTTCTTGACGTTTGAATCGTTTTGCTAAACGAGTTTTATGTTTATGAATTTGTCGAACAATTTTATCCACTACTAGATCAATTGCTGCGTACATATCATCATTTGTTTCTACACCGCGAAGTACGATTTTATCTACGAAACATGTAATTTCAATTGTTGCTTTATCACGCACTACAGATAATACTGCTTGTGCATCTAATTCATCATCAAAGAAACGAGTTAATTTACTTAATCTTTTTTCTACATATTCGCGAAGAGCCGCTGTTACTTCAATGTTTTTACCTCTGATTGCTACTTTCATATGTCAACACCCTTTCTAAAAATCAACAACCAGTCCTTAGAATCAATCTTACTATTCTATTTCTGGTGTCTTATTTAGTATTTCTACATATGTATATAAAACTCCTCTTTTTAGATAAAAAATTTTATATTTTTTTGTAGAAATATGTATTGTACACTATTTAATATACAAAAAAATCCCAACAAATGCACTGTTGGGATTTTTTTATTTTGTTTTTTTATGTATTATTTGGTATGTGATTACGCTTTTACAACATTTGCTGCTTGAGGGCCACGATTACCGTCAACAATATCAAAAGTTACATTTTGGCCTTCAGATAAAGATTTAAATCCTTCATCTTGAATAGCAGAGAAATGAACGAATACATCGCTACCATCTTCTCTTTCAATAAAGCCATAACCTTTTTCTGCACTAAACCATTTTACTTTACCTAACATTGGTAACATCCTCCTAAAAAAATATTTTTGTCTTACTGTCTTGCTTTTATATGTGTATCATAACATAGCATGTATAAAATATCAAATTACATCCCATGTATTTTTATATAAATTATTATACACAAATAACAATCTAAAAATTATATGATTTAATCTTAAATCCCTCTCATTTGTTGGTTTTTAATCTATATATTCTATAGCATTACAACTCATATTTATTTCATTATCATTTAAATATATAAGTTTTTGCAAATATTTTTTTATATTACTACAATGTATAAATTCTATCTTCATCACAAATATTTATATCTAACATCTATTAATACGAATAAACAAATGTTCACAAATATTATATGCTTTTTTTCAAATATAGCATATTTGATTTATCAAAAATTTATTATATAAAAACAATATCCCCATAAATACAGTAAATGTAATAATGCAAAAAGGTACATACAATTACGAACTACCGTAATTGTATGTACCTTTATATGTATACTATAAAATTTTTGACAAGAATAATTTGGTTCTGTCACTAGTCGGTGCATCAAATACTTGCGCTGGTGTGCCATCCTCTAAGATTTGACCACCATCGACAAATAATACTCTATCTGCAACCTCCTTAGCAAAGCCCATTTCATGAGTAACGATGACCATCGTCATTCCTTCATCAGCCAACAATTTCATTACATCCAACACTTCTCGCACCATTTCTGGGTCAAGTGCAGATGTAGGTTCATCAAATAACATTACCTTAGGTTTCATTGCTAATGCACGTGCAATAGCAACACGTTGCTTTTGACCACCAGATAATGAGTCCGGATACATTTGAGCCTTATCCGCTAATCCAACACGCTCTAACAGTTTCATAGCGATATCTTGAGCTTCTTTCTTATCCATTTTTCTAACATTTACTGGAGCTAACGTCAAATTATCCAATACTGTCATATGTGGGAATAGATTAAAATTTTGAAATACCATGCCTACTTCTGTACGTACAGCATTCAACTTATTTTTATCGGATAAATCCATACCATCCACAATGACCTGTCCACTAGTAGGTTCCTCTAGATAGTTCATGGTCCGTAAGACTGTACTTTTACCAGATCCTGATGGACCGATGATTACAACTACTTCCCCTTTATCAACATGCAGATTAATACCCTTTAATACTTCATTTTTACCAAATGATTTTCGCACATCTTTTAATTCTATCATTTTACGTTATATTTCCTTTCAAGGTAAGCAACCAATCGTGAAATCGGTATTGTCATACATAGATAGATAATAGCAACCGTTCCCCAAATTTCAGTAGCCGCATAGGTTTTAGCGATAATTAATTGACCACGACGCATCAATTCTTCAAAGCCAATAACAGAAACAAGAGAAGAATCTTTTAACATCGCAATAAATTCATTACCCAAAGGAGGAATTGATGCTTTAAAAGCTTGCGGAATAATGATAAAACGCATAGTTTGCCACCAAGATAATCCTAGTGAGCGACCTGCTTCCATTTGACCCTTATTTACAGATTGAATACCAGCACGGAATATTTCAGATACATATGCACCAGAGTTAATACTACATGCTGCACAGGCTGCTATATAAGGATCAATTCGCGTACCAATGATTTGAGGTAATGCAAAATAGATCATAAAGATTTGTACCAACATAGGGGTACCACGAATCACATCTACATAGCATTTAGCAATCAATCGAACAATTACAAAATTCGACATTCTAGCTAAAGAAACAATTAAACCAATAATGAAACCACAGCTTACAGCAACGGCCGTAATTTTTATGGTCATTAAAGCCCCATATAATAATAATGGTAAATTACTTGTTATGACATTCCAGTCCATTTATAACTCCCTAATTATTTAAAATCCAATACAACAGGCATATCTGCAGGTGCATCTACATTGAACCATTTCTTATATAATGTGTTAAATTCACCATCCGCTTTCATATCAGCAATAGCTTTATTAATTTCCTCTTGTAAAGCTTTGTTGTCTTTATTTAAAGCTAAACCTAAGTACTCCTTAGTATTAGGATATGGCAAGATTTGAATATGTTCATCAGGATGTTTTGTGCTGTAATATTGCGCAACAGGCAAGTCAATAACCGTAGCATCTACACCACCATTTTGTAACTCTAACAACGCTTCGTTACTGTGATCAAATTCTTTTACAGAAGTGCCTTCAATCTTATGAGCCAAATCAGAGCCAGTTGTTCCCATTTGAGCTGCTATTTTTTTATTCTTTAAATCATCTAATGAATGAATACTAGTTGTATCTTTATATACAATAGCTAATGCATTTTCATAGTATGGAGATGAGAATAACACCTTTTCACTACGTGCTTTTGTAATGGTCATACCGGAAGCCGCTACATCGATATCATGCGTATTTAAGGCTGGAATCAAAGCATCGAAAGCAACATTTTTAAGTTCCACATCTTTATGAATACGCTTACCAATTGCACGAATCAATTCGATATCAAAACCTGCATAATCTTGAGTCTTATCATCTTTAAATTCGAATGGTACAAATGTAGCGTTTGTGCCAACAATTAACTTATTATTAGATGTTGTTGTAGACGAAGATCCACAACCACCAACTAAAGATGCAGCCATAACAACCATTAAACTACCGAGAACTAATTTTTTCACTTTTTTATTAAACATCTTCTTAACCTCATATATAACTAAGTTTATTTATATAGTATATATATGTAGCATAATTATGTCAATAAAAATGTATATAAAAATATTAAAACTCCATATATTAATGATTTTTCTTTTATATTTTATGCAAGATATGAATTAATATACAATATCTGTATACTTAATATAGCTTAACTAACAGGATATTAGTAATTTTCATTTATACATCTGCATAAATGAAAAAAGCACATGAGAAAAGCCTCATGTGCCCGTTATACGGCTGACCTGGTCTTTGCCCCCACACTCGCCTGCTGGAAGGTTCGCTCATAAGCCCTTGGCTCCCCACTACTACTCCTCTCGGTTCCCCGGCAGGACTTACATCTAAGCCGCACCATGCTCACAGCTCTCTGAGCTGCTTATGTGGATCGTTTTGCCTGCGACTGGCCTCGACTTGCAACCACAGACCCGTATTTCCATATTATAGATTATAAATTATATATATGTCCATATCTTTATTTTTTTAACGTTTTTCAAACATATGTATTGTATAATATCATTGTCATGAGAATGAAAAAAAGCAACCCCTAATTTGAATGTATAGAAAATAGGAATAGGAATATAAAATATTTCTTCATTTTTTTCTATCATAATTTTTTTAAATTCAGAATTTCCATCCCCATTATTAAAAGCATTCTTTTTTTGTCAACACTTTTTTTATTATGCTAAATATGAATACCTATTCAAAGACCAAACATTATACCGATACACAAAGCATAATTTTTATTGTATAATACGAATACTGTTAAAGAAGAACGGACTATAAGTTGTACGATGTAAGTTCCTAGGGGTTGGAAATTTACATATTTGTATAGTAGAGGGGTTTATTATGTTTATGTTATCATTGATGCAGCCTTCGGGCCTGTATGAACTGGAGAAGGATAGTTTAGAGGCCATTAGCGCCCAACTATTACAAATGATACAAATGAAGAGCTATCACTTGTATACACATTCTGTACAAGTATCAAATTATGCAGTAAGTATTGCTGCTAAAATGGGGCTTCCACTCAATGAAATTGAACAAATCCGTCATGCTGCATTATTGCATGACGTTGGTCTTTTAATGATTCCTAATACGATGATTCAAAAAGCACCATATTTAAACAAACAAGAAATGTCTAAATATAAGCAACATGCTGCTAGTGGTGCGAATATGATTGAAAACTATCCATGTTGTCAACAAATCTTATCATATATTCGTTACCATCATGAAAAATGGGATGGCTCAGGATATCCAAAACACTTACGCGGCGCAAATATTCCACTTGGTGCACGCATCATTGCAGTTGCCGATTACTACGATTCAACTGTTAACCCATCTACTGAATTTTGGGCAAAAACAAAAGCTAAAGCAAAAGAAGAATTATTTAGTGCTTCTGGTTCCCTCTTCGATCCAGATGTGGTTAAAGCATTTATCGATGTATTAGGCTAAATACTACAATACATAAGGCTGTAATAGAACTATTCTGTTACAGCTTTTTTATTTTAAAAACTGCCACTAGCTAAGGTTAATGCTTCTATATACTTTGGATTATATTTACGCAAAATTCGTGCTACTGATTCCAATGTAGCCCCCGTAGTATATATATCATCAACCAATAGAATTCGTTTATCACGGATTAATGTAGAATCGTAGCTTTCATTCCACATAAATGCCGTATCTATTGTACTATGACGTTCTGTGCTAGATAATGCCCACATTTCCTTATGCGTATCCATCTTATATAAACAATCAAACCATTTATAATAACCCGATTTCTTATCAAGACAATCGTTTAAATCTTTTTCTGCTTTATCTTCGATTGTACAATCATCATAATCATATTTAGAAAATGATACGACCCAATGATAAAAAATAGGTCTACTTGATTATAGCCTCTAACCTTTTTCTTTTCTGCACTTGAAGGTATGGGAATCACATAGTGAGGTTTATATTCGTGCATCCTCAAATTGTACGATGCTAAAAAAGGAGCAGCTCCCTTGGACTGCTCCTTTTTTTCGTTAAATTTTACGTCATATATCATGGATTTAATGCCACCTCGATAGTCAGCTAGAATCCAAGCTGAATCTAAAGAGGATAGTAATTTAGGTGGCACTTGTCTTACATGTAGAACTTCTTCAATACAAGCATCACACCAATCTCCTTGTTGTTGTACATGGGTACCACAATGAGGACAAACAGGAGGAAATAAAAAATCAAATAGATTCATTATCCATCACATCTTCCTTGTAAACGTTCTTTAAACAATGTATATCGTTCTTCACCATTAACTGTTTTAACAGCACGCTCTACAGAGCTCTTTGTACCGATCATGATAACCTTTCGCTTAGCTCTTGTAACAGCTGTGTACAGTAGATTTCGTTGTAACATGCCTCCATACATAGGCACAAATGGAATGATAACAACACCATATTCACTGCCTTGACTCTTATGTACTGTTATAGCATAAGCAGGCATTATCATATGGGCCTCATCAATAGAAAGACGAACCTCTTTATGGATAAAACGTATACAAATATCAGATTTTGTAATGGCATAAATAACGCCAATTTCGCCATTAAAAATCTCTAATTCATAGTTATTAAGGACTTGAATTACCTTGTCGCCAACTCGGAATGTAATTCCATTAACACGCACTTCACCTTTATAACTATCGGGAGGGTTTACGGATTGCTGCACATATTGAGAGATGCTTGTACTACCAGCCTTACCTCTACGCATAGGCGAAATGATTTGAATATCAAGTTCATCATCGACAAATTCTTTTTCCCGTTTATACACATCAACAATGGATTTCATCATATCACCAAGAGAATTAACAGGAATGAATTTAAATTCATCACTAATCATATCGAGATTTGGCATTTCACCACGGTTAATGGCATATGCACTATCAACTATACTGTTACCAGAACGTTGGCGATAAATATGTTGCAACCTTGTATAAGGCACCATATCACTATCAAGTAAATCTTTTAAAACAAAGCCCGCCCCTATCGGAGGCAATTGATCCACATCACCAACGATAATGACATGAGCCTCACGAGGAATCGCTGACATTAGAGAGTAAAACAAACGCACATTGAGCATGGATGCTTCATCTATAATGATAACATCTATATCAAGAGGATCATCTTCATTTTTTGTAAAATCATAAGAATCACTGCCAGCTACAGGCATGAGCAAGCGATGGATTGTGGTCGCTTCAAACTCAGTGGCCTCTGTTAAACGCTTCGCTGCGCGTCCTGTTGGAGCACAGAGAATAATACGTCCTAAGCCACCTAATTGAAAACCTTTAACTAAGGCTTTAATAATCGTAGTTTTACCCGTGCCAGGTCCACCGGTAATAAGCGAAAATTTTTCAAAAAATGATAATTCTATGGCTTCCTTCTGTTCCGGACCAAAGGTAATATGATTATCGGCTTCAAATCGCTCAATAAAATCTGGAATATCTAGAGATATAGGATCAGCTTCAATTAAAAAATCACGCGTATAGTGTACACCTTCCACTTCAGATACATACATTTCAGGTGGATATACATAGAGTATATCATCATAATAGGTACTATACACGATAGCTTGAGAAATTAATGAGTCAATATGATTAGCTATTAAATCTGCATCTACTTGTAGTAAATCGTAGGTACGTCCAATTAATTCATCTACCGGTAAACATGTATGGCCCTGGTTGTCTAAGTTTCCCAATATCCAATTTACACCAGCTTCTAACCGTCGTTCATCATCGGCATCAAGACCTAAATTCATGGCCAATGTATCAGCTGTGTTGAATAACATATCTGGTGCAATGCGCAATAAATTGTAAGGATTATCTTGAATAACATCTATAGATGATGCACCGTAATAGGTATATACAGTGCGAGACCATTTAGAAGAAATTTGATGAGACTCAAAGAAATGATTCAGATCGGATAATATACCTTCACCAAGTAATGTATTGTATAATTCCTCTTTTACACCTTTGCGTAAACCGGGCACATTCTTAATTTCTTCTGGTCGCTCTTCTCGTAGTATATCTAGCAGTCGAAGACCGAAGTATTCGCAGATTTTATCGACGGATTTCTCTCCTAAACCTTTTATGCCTAAGTTCATCAAATAGATTCTGGCAGCCCCCATATTATCGGGCTTCAGTTTCTATACTAGATGCATCAAACTGAATACCATATTTTTGATGTTCTACATACCGTCCTTTAATCTCAATGTCTTCCCCTTCTTTTGGGGCTTCAAAGCGACCAGTACAAGTAATGTATTCCTCATTATAATCTTTCACAAGAAATACACAGTATGTGTTCTGTGTGTTCTGATATATAATTCGGTATACAAATCCTCGTAATGCTTCCATTATTTCTCCGTATTAGGTAATGCTTCGATAATTTCTTGAACAGCGTCAGTAATACTACCTTCATTACCAATCTTAATGTGAGCTACACTTTCATATAAAGGATATCGTTCTTCATACACATTGAAAATGTATTCAATGCTTTCTTTCACGAGCGGACGAATTTCTAAATCCAAATCATCTAGAATATGGTTAACATCGCGGTTAACGAAGACAACTAAGCCATTATTGCGCATAAGATTTACAATTTTCTCAGAAGTAACCGTACCACCACCAGTGGCAATAACAGATGGTTTATTATGAATTAATTCCTTAATCGTTTCGTATTCATATTCACTAAAGGCATCCTTACCGTCATAGATAAAGATATTTTGTACCGTTTTTCCCACTTTATCTTGAATCGTTTGGTCCAAGTCATAAAAATCACGGCCTAGTTCCTTTGCAAGCATCTTACCAACTGTAGTTTTACCTGCACCGGGCATACCAATTAGGAAAATATGCTTATGCATGTGTTCTTTTAAGAACTCATTGCTAATAGAAATGACATTCTTCATATAGGATTCAATATATGTCAGCATACGTGAATCGTCACATTCAGTTTTAAGGCTAGAAATAATCTCGCGGTCCCGTTCTTCATCAATGAGTGGCAAATGATGTTCATCCTTAAATTTGCCGATTGATTTAATGATAGATAAACGTTGTTCAAATAAGTTGACTAACTGTTCATCAATAGAATCTATTTGTTTGCGTGCATCTTTAATATCCATGGCTCCCCCTCATGAGTTATTACGTAAAATACGAATGGCCCTATCCTCATCGACCTTCATTTGATCAATCAATTCTTGTAAATTGTTAAATTTAACTTCACCTCGAATATATGATATGAACTGAACCGTTACCTCTTTACCATATACATCTTGGTCAAAATCAAATATATGTACTTCACAGCGATGATATTGATTTTTGAAAGTTGGATTATCCCCTATATTTCCAACACCATCATACCAAGCGCCATCTATACATACACGATTGGCATATACACCATCAGGTGGAATAGCCATCTCATTAGGCAATAAAAAAAATTAATTGTTGGAAATCCTAGTGTACGGCCTCGTTGATCGCCTTGTATAACGATACCTCTAAATTGATAGGGCCGTCCAAGCCATGCAGAAGCTTCTTCCATGTGGCCTTCTTCTATAGCCTTACGAATGTTTGTACTACAGATTGGTCCTTCATCCGTGGAAAGTAGCGGTTCTACTATGATATGAATGCCCTTAGCAGACAAACGTTCTCGCATTAACTGAGGGTTACCTGCCCCTTTAGCACCAAATGTAAAATTAGTACCTATCGCAATGCCTACTACGTCTACACCCCGACAAAGAGCATCTAAAAATTCATCTGGAGACATTTTGAATATGTCTAAATCCATAGGCAAGCGTAAAATATAATCTACCTTAAGAGATTCTAATATCTCATCCATAATATCGGCAGATAATACCCGTTTAGGAACGGATTCAGGACGTAATATCGTCATGGGGTGCGCACTAAATGTGACGAGAACCGTAACGGCATCATGTGCTCTAGCCTCTGCAATTGCATTTCCAATGACCCGCTGATGACCACGGTGTACACCATCAAATGTGCCTAATGCGTATACAATTTTACGATTAATTTGACGTAATTCATCAAACGAGTGTAAATGTTTCATACTTATCCTTCAATAAAAATATTTTTATCCACTTTAAGTGAATGTTTAGTTCGTTTTAGAATACCTACAAAACCATTCGGTCCATAAGCTCTATATTTTTCGGATGGAACCGTGTGAGAAAAAGACTCAACGATTGGCAATTCCTTACCTTGCACCATCATCTTTAATTGTACACTATCTACATCTACTTTTGAAAGATGGGATACGGCAATATCCGTCGGCAATATAAGATTCTCACCTTGTTCTATTAGCTCCTCCGCCATATAGGCAGATTGAATCATAAACGGTCCTACAGCAGTTCTAGCTAAGGATGTCATAGTCCCTGGTATACCGAGTTGCACGCAAATATCACGTAATAACGAACGAATATACGTACCCCCAGAACAGGTGACACGGATTGTAAAATAGGGAAATCCATAGGCTATTAGTTCAATATTAGAAACCATAATGGTTCGCATTGGTAACTCTACAGGAATCCCCTTACGTGCATATTCATAAGCTCGTATGCCATTAATTTTAATAGACGAGTACTTGGATGGGCGTTGCTCTTGTGTGCCAACAAAGCTAGACAGCACTGATGATAATTCATCCCACGTTGGCGGAATCAATAGATCATTAACTACAGAGAAATCATCGAGCAATGTAATACCTTCGGCGAGTTTCATTTCGTCATCCGGTAATACAGGTTGGCCTGTACTATCTTCTGTATCTGTAAATGTTCCAAATTTACATTCTGCTACATAGGTCTTATCAAATCCATCCGTATATTCAATAAGACGTGTGGCCTTACCCAAAAAGATAGGCAGTACACCATAAGCCATGGGATCTAATGTACCACTATGACCAATGCGTTTTTCTTTTAAAATACGACGACATATACCTACAGCATCATGACTTGTTATACCAGGAGGCTTTAAAAATGGCAATACTCCATCCATTAGTTGATAACCTCCAAGAGACGCGCCTTAGCCTCTTCAATGGACCCTTCTATAGTACATCCAGCAGCACGAATATGACCGCCACCTCCAAAAAGATTAGCGATAGCATTCACATCTGTACCTTTAGAACGAAGGCTAATACGCGTTCTATTTGGGCTTTCACCTTTCAACAAAATAGCTACATCCACTGTATCCACATTGCGGATAATATCAACAAATCCATCTGTATCATCGCCTAATATAGACATAATCTCTGGGGATAGTTCGATAGTAGCAACCCGATTATCCTTATAAAAAGCAATAGTTTGCATTACCTGTTTTGTTAATTCAAGACGTGTTGCACTTACGGCCTCAATCGTTTCAGAAATAACATTAGGACGAGCTCCAGCGGCAACACAACGGCTAGCCATTTTAAGTGTATTAGCCGTAGTATTACTAAATTTAAAGAATCCACAGTCGGTGGCTATCGCCATATAAAGTGCGTTCCCCATAGACTCTGTTATAGGCCAATTCCATTGTTCACACAAATCTGTAATGATTTCACCGGTAGCCGCAAAATCTGGTTTTAAATATAGATGATCAGCAAATTCTGAATTAGAAATATGATGATCTATATTAAAAATAGGTGCACTAAAGAGTGCACCTACGCGGCCAATCCGTTCATACGTGCTAGCATCTAATACCATGAGCATATCAACCTGTACAGGATGTGTTTCAAAATAGGAAACATCCTTAATTTGATTGATATACGATAAAAAGGAATATTTCTCAGGTATTACGTCATCTACAACCATGTAGACAGATTTGCCTTGCGCTACGAGAGCCTCATAAAAGGCAACCATAGCTCCAATGGCATCACCATCTGGTCGTACGTGGACAGTGAGCATTATAGAATTAGCTTCACACAGAGCCATGTGTAATTGATTAATTGTGATCTTACTCATGTTCTGTATCCTTTGTGTTAATTTGTTTCTTCATCCTTTTTGATTTCATTCAAAAGGGATTCAATATGCATGCTGTAATCCAAAGATGTATCCTTATCAAAGGTAATCGTTGGAATATGGCGCAATTTTAATACCTTGCCAAGCTCGGTACGCACATGGCCAGATGCATGTTTTAAAGCGATAAGAGTATCTTCTTTCTCTTTATCAGAACCAAACAAGGAAACATAAATCGTAGCTTCACGTAAATCACCTGTCACGTGGACATCGGTAACTGTAGTAAAGCCGATGCGAGGGTCTTTCAACCCACGCATCAACATTTGACTTACTTCTTGTTTGATGAATTCTTGTAATTTTCTTACACGAACATCACTCATAGTAACCTCCTATATTTGAGGTGCAACTTCTTCCATCAAGTACGCTTCGATTACGTCGCCTTCCTTGATATCGCGGTAACCTTCCAAGGAGATACCGCATTCGAAGGATGTTTTAACTTCTTTCACTTCGTCTTTGAAACGACGTAAGGAATCAACCTTACCTTCAAATACAACAATACCATCACGGATCAAACGTACTTCAGAATCGTTTGTAATACGACCTTCTGTTACATAGGAGCCAGCAACGATAGCCTTAGGCGTGGAGATAACTTGGCGCACCTCTGCGCGACCAACGACAACCTCTTTAAATTGAGGTGCCAACATACCACGCATAGCGGATTCAACGTCATTGATAGCATCATAGATGACACGATAAGTACGCAAATCTACCTTTTCTTGTTCCGCAGCACGGCGAACATTTGCATCTGGACGTACGTTAAAACCCATAACGATAGCATTAGATGCAGATGCCAACATGATGTCGGATTCGTTAATAGCACCTACGGCGGCATGAACGATAACAATACGAACTTCAGGATTCTTAATCCCTTCTAAGGATTGACGCAATGCTTCAACAGAACCTTGAACGTCGGCTTTGATGATAATGTTAAGGTCTTTTAACTCACCTTGTTGAATTTGGTTAAAGATATCATCTAATGTAACCTTGTGAGTTGCTTGTAATTCTTGTACGCGTTGTTTGCAATACGTTTTTCAGCAATTGTACGTGCTTCATTATCATCCATACCATAGATGATTTCACCAGCTTGAGGTACTTCAGAGAAACCCAAGATTTCTACTGGCATCGAAGGACGAGCTACTTTTACTTTTTCGCCGCGTTCATTTGTCATGGCGCGAACTTTACCGTATGCAGTACCAGCAAGAACAGTATCGCCTACACGAAGTGAACCTTTTTGAACGAGTACTGTACATACAGCACCACGTCCCTTATCAAGTTGAGCTTCGATAACCACACCATACGCTTTACGATTAGGGTTCGCTTTCAATTCCATAACCTCTGCTACGAGTAAGATATTTTCGAGCAAGTCATCAATACCTTGTTTTTTCTTAGCAGATACAGGAACCATGATTACATCGCCGCCCCACTCTTCTGGCAATAAACCATGTTCAGATAGTTGTTGTTTTACATGGTCTGGGTTAGCACCTGGCTTATCCATTTTGTTGATGGCTACGATGATAGGCACATCTGCGGATTTAGCATGATTAATAGCTTCGATAGTTTGTGGCATTACACCATCATCGGCAGCTACTACGAGAACTGCAATATCTGTGGATTTTGCACCGCGTAGACGCATTGCTGTGAAAGCTTCATGGCCTGGTGTATCAAGGAATGTAATCTTATTATCATTGTAACGAACTTGGTACGCACCGATATGTTGTGTAATACCGCCCGCTTCGCCAGCCGTTACATTTGTTTGACGAATTACGTCCAACAAGGATGTTTTACCATGGTCAACATGACCCATGATAGTTACCACAGGAGGACGTGGTTTCAATGTTTCTGGAGCATCTTCGATTTCGATGATATCCGTAGGATCTTCTTCTGGCTCTACTTCTGTTACTGTTACACCAAATTCTTCTGCTACGATGGTCGCTGTATCAACATCAACCTCTTGGTTGATGCTAGCCATAACGCCTAACAACATCAATTTTTTGATAATTTCAGAAACTTCACGGCCCATTTTTTCAGCTAATTCTTTAACTGTTAAAGGACCGCTTAATTCGATTTCCGTAGCGATTGCTTCTTGTGCTTTACGCTCTTCTTCCGCTTTGTGTTGCAAATATTGTTCGTTACGATGTTTTACCTTATTTTTCTTCTTTTGCATGGAAGTAGACAATAAGGATTGAGGACGATTATTCCCTTTTTTATTCTTCTTGTTGCGACGATCATTGCCATTTTGTTGGTTACCGCCATTATTGTTGCGGTTATCTACACGACGATTGCGGTTATCCCCATTACCATTGTGTCGGTTGTCATTTTTTTGACCTTGTTGACCATCATTCTTTTGGCCTTGTTGATTACCATCTTGACGGTTTTGTTTGATGATTACGACCATCTTGTTTTTGGCCATTATTTTGTTTCTTAGTAGGCTCATTGATTTGTACATGACGAACATTAGATTTCTTATCTTCACGTTTTTTATCATCATGTTTAGCCTCTTTTTTATGGCTATGTTCTTTGGCTGTTTTTTCTGCTTTTACAGATTTATTAGGTGTAGCAACTTTTTCATGTTTGCTTGGATTGCCTGGTGCAGAAACTGCTTTTGTATCAGCACCATTTACTTTACCACTTAATTGATTTTTAACTACAGTGTAACCTGCATCATCTACTGTATTAACAGCTTTTGTAACATTAAAATTATGTTCTTGCAAGATAGATATAACCTGTTTACTTTCAACGCCAAATTCCTTAGCGATTTCATGTACGCGCTTTTTGGACATCTACATACCCCCTTCTTACTGATCAATCTCTTTTAGTAATGCTTTTGCAAATCCATCATCCTCTACGGCTACCACTACACGTACTTCTTTGCCTATAGCCGTACCTAATGTTTCTTTACAGCCGACTTTACGCAATGGGATATGATGTAATTCTGCTAATTGTATGTATTTCTTTTCATTATTGGCCGCACAATCACCTGCTAATAGAACAAGCTTAGGGGACTTCTTTTTCATCGCTTTCTCTACGATGAAATCTCCGGAACTCAATTTCCGGCCCGTTGTGCCAAGCCTAAGAGATTTAAAACTTTATCTTCATTCATATGCTGAAATTATTCATGACCTTCCAAATCGTGCTTCAATGCTTCATATACCTCTTTTGATACAGCATGCTTTAAAGAGCGTTCTAATTTTTTACCCTTATACGCAGCCTCAAAACAGTCCATAGATGCACAGATATAAGCACCACGACCAGGGGCTTTACCAGTTCTGTCGATACTGATTGTCCCTTCTGGGCTCAGAGCAACACGCATTAACTCACGCTTACTCTTTGGTTCACCACAGCCTACACAGGTGCGCATAGGTTGAGATTTGGTTTTCATTAGTCTTCACTTTCCGCTGCTTCAGTACTTGTAAAACCTGTGAAAGGATTTTCTGCAGCTTGTGTTTCACTCTTAATATCGATCTTCCAGTTTGTCAATTTAGCTGCTAAGCGAGCATTTTGACCAGCTTTACCAATAGCCAAGGACAATTGGTAATCCGGTACTACAACATAGGAAGATTTTTCTTCTTCGCTAACATCTACAGAGATCACCTTTGCAGGACTTAAAGAGTTCGCAATATAAATGGCAGGATCTTCATCCCATTTTACAATGTCGATTTTTTCATCGTGTAACTCATCTACAATGTGTTGAACGCGTTGACCTTTGGGACCTACACAAGCGCCAACTGGATCGATGGATTCATCGCGACTATATACGGCGATTTTAGAACGCATACCAGGTTCGCGTGCTACAGATTTAAGTTCTACCACACCTTCATAAATTTCAGGAACTTCTAATTCAAACAAGCGTTTCAATAGGCCTGGATGAGTACGGGAAATCATGATTTGAGGCCCCTTCGTAGTTTTCTTAACCTCTACGATATAGCATTTAATGCGGTCACCTTCATGATATGTTTCTGTAGCAATTTGCTCAGTTGGAGGTAAGATTGCTTCTGTTTTACCAAGATTGATATATACGTTTTTACCTTCAACACGTGTAATCACACCGGTAATGATGTCGCCTTCACGGCTATAATATTCTTCGTATACTACGCTACGTTCAGCTTCTTTCAAACGTTGAATCAACATTTGTTTGGCTGTATGAGCAGCACTGCGTCCAAAGTTAGCAGGTGTTACATCTGCTTCAACAATATCGCCAATTTCATAGCGCTTATCAATTTCGAGCATCTAATAAGCTGATTTCAGTTTCTGGGAATTCAACAGTTTCTACAACTTGTTTTTTCGCCATTACCTTATAAGCACCAGTTTCACGATTCAATTCCACATACGCATCTGGATTAGAATGTGGTTCCTTACGATAAGCTTGTAATAACGCAGCTTCTAAGGACTCAAAAATAACCTCAGGTGCAAAACCTTTTTGTTTAGTCAGCACCATAACTGCTTGAATTAATTCTTGACTCACTCGTATGCCTCCATATATTAAAAATCAAGATGTAATCGAATTTGTGCAATGGCAGAACGTTCAAATGATACGCTTTCACCATTGATTAAGAATTCTATCGTCGTATCGGTAAAGCCTTGTAGAACACCAGTATACTGTTTACTGCCATTAATAGGTTTAAACAATTGGATGTCTACATCGCGCCCATTATAGCGAACGAAATCTTTATCTTTTTTTAGAACCCGATCAAGACCAGGGGAAGATACCTCAAGCAAATAATTTTCTGCGATTGGATCTTTTTCATCAAGGGCAGCACTCAATTTTTCGCTGACCATTTGACAGTCATCCAAATCGACACCACCTGGCTTGTCGAGGTATACACGTAAATACCAATCCCGTTCTCGAACATAGTCGACATCGACTAATTCCAGATTCGTGCCAGCTATAACGCCTTCAACTACAGAGGATACAAATTCCTCTACGGCCTCTCTTTTCATAGCCATCGCCTCCTTATAACTTACTACATATTGATTTTATACGCTGTTTTCATTGTAGATTTGATACAATTATCTAGCTAATTACACCCAATCATAAACGAAAGAGTGAGCAAAAAATAGCCCACTCTTAAAAAAGTTTATATAAAAGTCATATATAGTATAGCATAAATCCGGTAAAATGTACAATTTAACCACGTGAATTTAGTTCACACAGTATATTTTTTAAATGTTCAGATAGTACATGTTCCAGTTGATCTAATGCTTTCACATCGAGATGATGGTCGATTTCCGGATAATTTTGATAGCGCAATTCTGCAAAGAATTCATCGCGGTATTCATTATAAAATAACAATAATCCTGTACATTCATCCATTCTTCGGTACTCACCTATGATGTACGAACCATTAATCATGCGCACCGCATTTTTAGGTGTTATATCCCGTATAAATCCTTCTAACTCAGCGGGCATAACAGATTCATAATCCCAATTTGTAGTCCCTTACGCATATAAGTATAGGTAAAATTTTCTGCACTATTGATGAGTAATTTCGTAAGTCCTTGCACACACCGTTCTTGTAAGCCCTTCCAATAGGGCTCAAACTCTTGCCGAACAAAGGATATATCCACAAAGGAAAATAGTGGCATTACCACATGTATGGTATAATCTTCTACTTCTTTATCGTAGAGAGCGCACCACTTCCAACCTAAATCATTTTCATAATGAAATAGTGGTAATGTCAATACGACCTCTCCTGCAGCTAATGCCTCTTGAGCCTTCACAATTTCATCAGGACCTGTTACAACAAGGTCAAAATTGCCAATCGTCTGTGGTAGCCAAGAATAGTCTAATTCCTTACAGGTTTCAATAATGTTTTCCATATAGTGATTCATACCTTTCTTGATAGGTTAATACGGTTTTAACATACATACGCGTTTCAGGGAACGGAATCGTATCAACCATGCCATTCCAATTCTTTTCCTTAATCCATGATTCAACATGGCCTCGTCCTGCATTATAGGCGGCTAAGGCCTGTACCTCATCACCATTAAATTCCTTTAACAAATAGCCTAAATACCACGTACCTAACTGAATATTCGTTTCCGGTTCTTTTAGTTGACGATCTGTGTAGTTACCATGACCCATTTGTTGTGCTACCCAACGGGCCGTATCCGGCATAAGTTGCATCAGTCCAAGAGCACCCGTTTCAGATTCGGCTGAATTCTTATATTTACTTTCAGCTAAAATAACACTGGCCACCAACGATGGTGATACCTCTTCCTTTTCAGCAGCCGATATAACTACATCTCTATAATCAAAGGGGTATGCCGTATAGCGTGCTACAGGATCTTGCATATGGTTAAAATAAAACCATCCCAGCACGACAACAGCCAATGCTGTTGCTGTATTTCGTTTCATACATCCTCCCCTTAATCCTAACCGTATATATTTTAAATCGATTCAATCATATATGCATTGATAATTATTTATTATACAACGGCAGTAGTTTCTCGTGCCACAATTTTTCCAACTGAATATATAATTCATCAGGTGTACCATCATTATTGATGATAACATCTGCATAGGGCCGTTTATCATCTAGTAGCATTTGACTGTTAATGCGCGCCAATGCATCCACTCTTGAGTAACCATTGCGCTCCATTAATCGCTGAACCTGTACCTCTGGCGATACATAGACAAGCCAAACCGTATCTAATCGTTCATACCACTTACCTTCAATGAGAAGAGGAATATCGTAAATAACGGCCGGTTTTTGTTCGTCTTCATACAACGCAGTCAGTTCATCAATACGCTGACGAATAAAACCATGTAAGCAGCTATTTAACTGTAGGCGTTTTTCTTCATTGTGAAAGACGATACTCCCTAGCACTTCTCGATTTAATCTACCATCGACTTGAATAACAGTATCTCCAAATAGTTCACGAATAGCAGCGAGTCCAGGCGTTCCTACCTCTACCACTTCACGTGCTACTACGTCGGCATCAATATAAGGTACATTCTTCTTTTTAAAAAAGTCTAGTACTGTACTCTTACCAGATGCGATGCCACCTGTTAAACCTATTTTTAACATATGTGCCTCCTGCATTCATCGTTCTATTCAAAACGGTATATGCAAATTTTATTTTACAAGTGCCCAGTTTTCCGCATTATGTACATCAACAATAAGTGGAACATGTAATTCTACAATCGATTCCATCGTTTCCTTAAGCAACGTTTGAATGGCATCCAATTCGTCGTTAATGACTTCTAATACAAGTTCATCATGAACCTGTAACAATAAATGAGATTTGAATTTCTTATCTTCCAAGATAGATTCCACCTTGTTCATAGCCAATTTAATGATATCTGCAGCCGTCCCCTGAATCGGTGTATTCATAGCTGTCCGTTCAGCAAAAGAGCGACGGTTGAAATTACGGCTATTTATATCTGGTAATTCACGCATACGACCAAACATGGTGCGTACCTTACCTGTTTCATGGGCCTCTTTTACCATATTGTCCATATACTCTTTTACCTTGGGATATCGGCTAAAATAAAGCTCAATATAATTTTTTGCTTCTTGACGTGTAATGCCTAAATCACGAGACAAACCGAAATCTGAAATACCATAGATAATGCCAAAGTTGACAGCCTTTGCATGAGAACGTTCTTCGCTGGTTACCTCATCTTGAGACTTACCAAGTACTTCGGCAGCGGTAAATCTATGGATATCTTTACCATCGTTGAAAGCCTTAATTAATGCTTCATCACCAGACAAATGCGCCAAATACGGAGCTCGATTTGTGAATAATCGGCACTCACCAATGTATCAAAGCCTTCTCCAGGATAGAATAATGCGCGGATTTCACGCCCCTTTTCGGTGCGAACAGGAATATTTTGTAAGTTCGGATCTGAAGAACTCAAGCGACCTGTCGCTGTTACCATTTGGTTGAATGTGGTATGAATACGATGCGTTTCAGGATTGATGAGGACCGCTAAGCCTTCACAATAGGTAGAAACTAATTTGGCAACTGACCGATAGGCCAAAATCTTCTCTACAATAGGGCTTTCGTGACGAAGCATATCCAATACTTCTGCATCTGTAGAGTAACCTGTTTTCGTCTTTTTAATAACAGGCAGATTCATCTTTTCAAACAAGATGACTCCCAATTGTTTTGGGGAATTAATATTAAACGTTTCCCCTGACAATTCATAAATTTCTTGCTGAACAGCTTCTAGTTCTGCTTTGAATTTAACAGTTGTTTCTTCTAATTTTACTGGGTCAATATAAATACCATTTTTCTCCATAACTAATAATGTATGAATCAATGGTAATTCAATATTGATATATAAATCCCATAAAGATTCATCTTGTAAAGCCTTAACAGCAGCATCATCCATAGCAAGCAATGCTTTCACCATAGAAACGCATTCTACATCTACGCTACCTGTAGCAATAGATGGCACACTAAAACGCTCTGTTAAATAGAGATATCCATAATTGGTACGCGTTGGGTCCAATAGGTAGGCCATCAAGGATACATCGTGAATACGAGCCACGCCGTCATCATATAAACGAATCTGAGCCGGTTCATTGTGACAAAGGACCTCCATCAATTCCTTGCTTTGTGTCGTTACAATAGTTTTCGCACCATTTAATGCATGTAATAATACATCATTATGAGAACCATCTAGCTTGATGATGTTTTCACCATTATTAATGAAAGCAGATGTAATCGCACGGAATGGCGCCTTGCCGTCTGTAATAATATGGACACCAATCGTTTTATCTTTATAAAAATCTTCAGTTAAAGCAGACGCATCAAGCAAATCATCAAGTTTAATCTCTTCGGCCATACTAAAGAGGCCACCAAAATCCTCTGCGTCGCCACCTTCTGCACCCATCACACTCGCCAAACGAGGTGTCAATTTAGTAAAACCTAGGGTTTCAAACATCGGCTTTACTTCACCAAGGTGGAAATTCTGTACAAATTGATCAAGTGTATAGGACAGGTCCATATCAGTCTTGATGGTAGCCAATTGACGAGATAAGAACGCCAAATCCTTGTTTTCAACAAGACGCTCTTTTAATTTCTTGCCAGAAATGTTATCAATATTCTCATATACAGACTCTAAATCACCGTATTCATTAATCAATTTAAGCGCTGTTTTTTCACCAACCCCTGGAACGCCAGGAATATTATCGGAAGAATCGCCCATAAGAGCCTTCATTTCGATAACCTTATCTGGGCCATAACCATATAATTCAGTCATATTATCCAAGGTAACCTCAAGCATATCTGAAATACCTTTTTTCGTTAAAAATACATGACTGTAGTCGGTAACAAGCTGTAAATTATCGCGGTCACCAGTGATAATTTTTACCGCTAAATCAGAGGAACCGAATTTCTTAGATAAGGAACCGAGGATATCGTCCCCTTCAAAACCTTCCTCTTCAATAACACATATGCCTAGAGCCTTTAACACATCTTGAATCAAACTAAACTGAGGTCGTAAATCCTCTGGTGCATCAGGGCGATTGCCCTTATATTCACTGTACATTTCGGTACGGAATGTTTGACGACCTTTATCAAATGCTACAGCAATATAATCAGGTTTAATTTCCTCATAGAGTTTAATGAGCATCGTTAAAAAACCATATACCGCATTGGTTGGCGTGCCAAGAGCCGACTTCAACGGAGGAAGCGCAAAAAAGGCACGGAATAATAGGCTGCTGCCGTCTATAATCATTAATTTTTTCATAAGTACACCTCGCTTAATCATATGTTTCATTATAGCATATTGAGGCGTAATAAAATTGATTTTTACTACCTTTGCTTCTATCAAAAATATATGCAATCATCTTTCTAAGTTTTGCAGAATAGGACTGAGGGCAGCCCCAAAACCTCCACCGGCCGGGTCTGACTACGGCCTACGGCCTTCGCAGGGCCAAAGTCGGTTTTGGGGCTACCCTCAGTCCACTAGCAAAAGGTATTCAAAATGTTATGCATATATTTTATGATTACAGCATTTAGCACTAAAAATCAATTTTATTACTGCCGGGTACAAGGAAAAAGGACGCCTTTTGGCGTCCTTGGGGTATAAAAAAAGCCCATCAATGATGGGCTTTGGCTCTATAAAATTATAAAGCGTTTACTTTAGCTGCAAGGTTGGATTTTTTGCGAGCTGCAGTGTTTTTATGAAGTACACCTTTGGAGGCTGCTTTATCAATTACGCTAGTAGCTTGAACAAGTGCTTGTTTTGCTTCTTCTACTGCGCCTGCTTGAACAGCTTCAACGGTTTTACGAGCTGCTGTACGGATTTGAGATTTCACAGCGGCGTTTTTCGCACGACGTTCAGCATCCGTTTTTACGCTTCTAATACTGGATTTAATGTTTGGCAATTGAGTCACCTCCTTAAAAATCGTTTCTTATACCTGAATGATTATATCATACAAGATATTGTGACGCAAGGATTATATTACACAATACGACTATTTCGTAATATCTTTTAAAAATGATGTGCCTACTGCATATGGTGAAAGTCCAAAGTTCGCCAATACGGTTTGCCCTATATCACAAAAACTATGGTGTAAACCTAAATCGATAGCCCCTTTCATACTTGGACTATAGGCAAGTAATGGAACGTGTTCACGCGTATGGTCTGTGCCATGCCATGTAGGATCATTACCATGGTCGGCTGTGATGATAAGCAAATCATCATCTTTCAATAATGGTAATAAACCACTCAATTGGTAATCGAAATCTTCGATAGCACGTTTATAGCCTTCTACGTTACGGCGATGACCATATAAACTATCAAACTCTACAAGGTTCACCATCATAAGTCCACTTTCAAAGGAAGAACCTAATAAGTAAGGCACCACATTCATACCGTGAGCATTCGATTTTGTTGGATAGCTTTCATCCCATCCAACATGAGCATAGATATCGCCAATTTTGCCGACGGCCACCGTAGGAATTTGAGCCGCTTGTAACTCCTGTTGTACCATGCGATGTTCAGGCATACGGCTATAGTCATGACGATTCGACGTACGTACAAAATGGCCTGGTTTCCCTATAAATGGACGGGCGATAATACGACCTACATAATAGTCACCTACGCATACCTTGTTACGCGTAATTTCGCATATACGATATAAATCCTCTAAAGGAATCACATCTTCGTGCGCTGCAATTTGAAATACTGAATCGGCAGAGGTATACACAATAGGTTTCCCCGTTTTCATATGTTCCATGCCAAGGCGCTCAATGATTTCAGTACCAGATGCAACCTCATTACCAAGATATCCATAACCAGTTTCTTTGGTGAAGGTATCCATTAATTCCTTAGGGAATCCATCGTAAAAAGTTGGAAATGGAACCGTAACAGGATGGCCCATCATTTCCCAATGACCACTCGTCGTATCCTTCCCTGTACTTACTTCCTCCATTTTCCCATACGCACCCTTAACAGGTGTTTCATCGGTTTTAATATCCGCAATATTTGCTAAGCCTAGAGAACGCAATGTAGGACAATGAATCAAACCAGCGGTTGATTCAATATGACCTAATGTATTAGACCCTTCATCATTAAAATTTGCGGCATCTGATGCATGACCAATGCCAACAGAATCCATAACTAATATAATGATTCTTTTATACATAATAACTCCTTCCAAAGGAAGCTTATTTAAGATATGGCATAGCAAGCATAAGTGCCGCCAATGATTTACTATCCTTAATTTGTTCTGCCTTAATAGCCTCTAATAATTCAGGCAATGTATAGTATTCAAGTTCTACGTATTCATCAGGATCCCAATGTGTTTCCCCCATGGTAAGGTCTTTGGCTAAGTATAGATGCAATACTTCGTTACAGAAACCAGGACTTGTGGCAATGGTACCTAATGAAATCCATTCTTTAGCTCGGTAACCAGTTTCCTCAGCCAATTCACGTTTAGCGCAATTAATAGGTTCTTCATTAGGGTCTAATTTACCTGCAGGAATTTCAAGCAAAGGTTGTTGTAAAGCATAACGGAATTGGCGTTCCATTACAATTTTATTGTCTTCAGTAACTACAACAATGGCGGTAGCACCCGGATGATGCACCACCTCACGCCATGCATCATTACCATTTACATCAGCTATATCATAGGTAACTTTGATTAGTTTACCATCAAACTTCATTTCGCTAGATTTGTATTTCTTTGCTAATTGCCATACTCAATTCCTCGTATATATGAAAATGATTGTTACATTATAAAACCTACCACTCATTATAGCACAAATTAATTACACAAAAAGAAAGTTCCTACTCGTCATATTGTGACAAATAGGAACCTGTGTTAATGAGATTATATAGATGTTAAGCTACCTTTACATAGCCTTGTAATGCTGTATCTACAATACTACATTTGGCATCTAGTTCTGCTTTGAGTGCCGTTTCAGGATCGAGTTCTCTAGATACAACCATATCTACGATAGCCTTAGAGAATCCAGATACGAGAATGACACCACTTGGATGCATTTGTACAGGAATTGTATTATGTGCATAGAAAGATACATTCCAGAAAATGAGCCGTGGCATAGTATACCCAAGGGCCTCAAATTTCTGGCGACATGATTCAATAACGGTCGTATTATCCTCATGCTTTGTAGCCTGATCAAACTGCATATCAGAAATAACGAGACACGCTGAAGGTAACTCATCTTGACGTAGATGATTTTTTACAGCTGTATCTAGAACTAAGTCAAATGTTGCCTCTATATCCGTATTGCTGTAATCGTCAAATCGATGCAATCGTCTAAGCTTATCGCGTAAAGTTTCACACATCGAAATATCTACCATCTGAGGGCGATTGCTAAAGGTAATGAATCGATTTTTAAAGGATTCATTCTTATTATGCTGTGCACAATACAGTGCAATAGAGTCTGCTACGCTAAGTGCGGTGACGGAACTATTGCCAGATAGTTGTTGACCCATAGATCCAGACCCATCTCGTATAACTAAGATATCGTCATAATCCTTAGGTGCCTCCTGCGCATTCCATAATTGCTCTAGCGTTTCGTCATAAGGATTTAGACTACTATCCCAGCAACTATCCGCCTTTACATAGGCTTGCACGATATCATATAAGAACATAGAATTGGCATTAATCTTAACAGAATCGTCTCCCTTTTGTAATGATATAAGATACGCCTTGCGACGTTCTTCATCATGTTTTAAAAAGGCATTACGATATTTAACATTCGCCTTAGATGGTACATGATTATAGTTAATATCGTTCCATTGGTTGAGAGATGCCTTTCGATCTACTACCTCTAGATGTTCCCGCAACCTAGATAAGGTTTTACGATACTCTCGTGCATTTAGATGTAACAAGGATTGTAAAATAACCGCCTCAGAACGCTTCTGCTTAGAGGATGTATTATTGGACGGCATCCATTTAGCTAATAAACTAATGGAATCACCTAGTCCACACGCCATTACATCACGTCTAAACTGATTTGCAATTAATTCACCTAGTCCATCGTGTAAAATACCGCTTGTCGTATCAAAGAAAATGCGTAGCACATCATCCCAACGACCATAGTTCCACAATTCAGTACCGATGATGAACTGCAATGCCATCTCTGGATGCAAGTCACCAATTTTAGTGAGCATCATGCGGAATACATCACGCCCACCAAGACCTAGCTTAATATGGCGGGCATACATAATCCATTTCATGGTATAAAGAGGATCTTCCTCATAGGATGTAATGAATAAACGTAACGCTTCTACTGCATCCATAGAGCGATGTGCACCATAGAAATAGCGGTCATGTTTACTTTTACCATAAAAATCAACTGCAACCTGACGCAATGCAGGCACAGAGAAATTAAGGTCCACTAATGTACTACCGCTCGTACGATACGCAGTACCATCATTAACAGTATAAGATTTTTCATTGTTTGTTAAAGCGTCCATAAATGTATTCATAGTTCATATCTCCTTGGCATATAAAAAACCGCTGCGGATTATCACAACGTAAATTTTGAAAGCAAAATAAACAAGACAACCGTGAGCGGTTACAATACAAAGTTCAAGACAATTACTAACCTCACTGAGGCTAAGGATAACTAGACACGATACTCTAGACCAAAGGGTCTCCAAAATCACTTTTTCTGGTTAAATCATCGAAGATTGCTGCTAGTGTCTAACCTTATGAATCGTTTATGAACAATAACTATGAAATTATACTAGATTCTATACTCATCTTAATCAAGCTATTTAAATGATAGGATTGCTGTTAGAATCTAAGTCTTTCTGTTCTACATGTTGGTGATTACCTTCACCTTATGATGTAATTATAATACACGTATCCGTGTGTGTCAACAATTATTTTTTAAATATTTTGCTTTTATGAAAGTTAGAACTAGCAACACATATTTTACTGTATTGCTAGTTCCATATGGTTCTACTAATACTCTGCCTCAACTCGCCAAATTTCATCAACCAACCATTTCATTGGCCCCCACGAAGGTTTAAATACTCTTGCTGCCATACCTTCTATACTAAGTTGTGTGGATTCTAGTTGACCTGTTTTACACCAAAGAGCAAAGTGCTCACAGTTATGGTCAAACAAATTATAATCGCCTTTGCCAATCATAGATCTAGCACGTTGAACCGTTTTACGCGGCCCATAAAAGCTAGCAGTTACATCAGAGTCTTGGAAAATAGATAATAACGTATCATCTTCGGCAATATATAAGGTATCACCATCACAAAATTCTTCAATGCTAGTCTCAGCAATGCGTCCATCTAGTGGCGAATCCCCTTTTACGTAATGGATAATTTTATGATAACCCGCATATACGCCATAATGTTGATATAAGTTACGGCCTAATAATCCACTACGTCGTTCACAAAAAACAATATCACCTAATTTTAACTTTTTTGAAGCCATTATTACTCTCCCATACAACACATCATTTATGATTATTTATATACGTAATAATATCATCTAAAGAAATATTTTGATTCTTACCTCGTAATAATCTCCATACCTTTCTTACTAATTTATAGAACAGATATAAACCAGCCAATGGCCAGAATACACCAAGTGGATTATGTTCAAATGGATTCCGTGGATGAGGAAAAGGTCCAGGCATGGGTCCTATAATATTAGGCCATTTATGTTCTTGATATACCCCATCAGGATGAACACCGGTTTTATTTCTATTAGAAGAAATATACTCTACTACATCCTCGTATAATTTAGGATCTTCCTTTTTTACACTTTCAAGAGCTTCTTTAATAACATCTGTTTTCATACAATACACCTCTATACTACAAACAATAATAGAATAACTAACTGATTACATATATATTGTACAAAAGTGTATACGTAAAAAAATAACGCATCAAGATATTATTTTTAATAAATAGAGACCAAAAAGTGTCTAATAAAGCTTCTTTACTAGGTCCCTTGATTTCATTTACACCTAAATGATTTAGAATGGACTTATAATCTTCATTAGGTACATTATGCTTAAATGCCTCTATAATTTCATCTTTTTTTAGGTTTTTAAACCTTTTGTATCCCACTCAGCCTGTTTGAGTTCTGCTTCTTTCATTTTTTTACATTCAATATTTTTTTCAAATAGATTTAAAACAGATTCTTTTTGATTCTTCATTAACTAACATATTTCTCATATACAAACACTCCTTAGCTCATATAAATAATCTATACTACTATTGATGCAAAGAATTATATAGCTCTTTACATTTTTTTCTTTGAAAGTATTTACATGCTTATTTTTTTGATATTCCAATTAATTGAATTCGCATAATACATCACATCACATTCATATGGACTACCAGGCAATATAGCTAATAGTTCTTCTATAGGATTTAGATCATCTAAATACAAGAACTCCCATTCATCCTCTAAATCTGTATAGTACTCAAATGAATGTGCATTACTATACTCAACCTTTTCACTTAGGTTTCTATCTAATAAGGTAAATACATTTATATAGATCTGTTTTAATTCATCTGTAAATGTTCCTTTCATATAGAAATCATTAGTCAAGAAAGCTTTCATCTCAAGTAATTCTTCGTTCCATTGTAAAAGTGGCACAATTTCTACATCAAAGATGTTAATAATTCTTTGGTCATGGTCTTCTAACGCTTCTTCTAAATTTCGTTTACCATTTCTTCAGCTTCATCTCTTGAACCACTTTCAGAGGGAATAAAAATTTTCATTAATGCACCACATTCGGATGCTTCTCGAATTGATTCAATAGAACGTAAGCGTAGTTCTTCGTTTATTACAGCTATAAAAGTATTTACATTTCCCCATAAGTCTATTACCCAATCCTTAAAATGTTCTTTGTTAGCAAAGGCTTCCTTTAATTCATCTCTATACTTCTTTAATCCTTTTACAGCCCATTCTGCATGTAATCGATCATAGCGATCACCAAAATCCTCATCTTCTCTTGGAACATCAAATTCTGCTTTTTCAATTTCTGCTTTAATGTCTTCTACTGTGATGATGTTTTCTTTTAAAGTTTTCATAGCTAATCTCCTATATAACACAACAAACAAAATAAATATGGTTCTGGATTACCTTTAGTATATCTAACCCAATACGTAATTTTTTACACACAAAAAGCCGCCCAACATAAGTTGAGCGGCTTTCACCATTCTATTCAGAATTGTATGTATTTTACATAGTCCCAGTACTACCGATACCACCTGTACGTACACCTGTTGCATCGTCATCGTTGGTGATAAGGTATTTAGAGAAAATGCCTTGTGCAACGCGTTCGCCTTTTTCAAGGGTAACAGGTTCGTTGCCAAAGTTTAGGAGGGCAATCATAATATGACCTTCGTTGTCCTCATTGTTGTAGTAATCACTATCGATGATACCAGTACTATTCACAAGTGCTAGTTTGCGTTTGATAGCCATGCTAGAACGGATGTGTATAGCAAGGTATTCGTCATATGCCATGAAGGCCTTAAGGCCTGTCGGCACGAGAACCACTTGATTTGGTTCTAATGTAACAGCTTCAGCGCATTCAATATCATAGCCTGCGCTTTCTGTGGTTTTACGTGTTGGTAAATTGATATTTTGTTCTTCAAAAGCAGAGACTACTTCAAAGCCACGAATATCCATGTAACACCTCTTATTTCAAACAATCTTTACGGGACAAGTTCACACGGCCTTGTTTATCGATTTCGATAACCTTAACCATAATTTCGTCGCCTACATTTACAACGTCTTCTACATTTCAACGCGTTCTTTTGCAAGTTTGGAAATATGTACAAGACCTTCTTTACCTGGTAATACTTCTACGAAAGCACCAAATGCCATCAAGCGAGTTACTTTACCAAGGTAAACTTCACCTACTTCAACTTCTTTAGTAAGGTTTTCGATGATTTGTTGTGCTTTTGCAGCACTTTCTTGGTCTACAGAAGCGATGAATACAGTACCATCATCTTCGATGTCAATTTTTGCACCTGTTTCGTCAATGATGCTACGGATTACTTTACCGCCAGAACCAATTACGTCACGGATTTTGTCTGGATCAATTTTCATTGTAATGATGCGTGGAGCGTATTGGGACATTTGTTGACGAGGTTCAGCAATGGTATCTAACATAATGCCCATGATGTGCATGCGACCTTTATGAGCTTGTTCCAATGCTTCGTGAAGGATTTCACGAGACAAACCAGAAATTTTAATATCCATTTGGATAGCAGTTACACCTTTAGCTGTACCAGCCACCTTAAAGTCCATATCGCCAAGAGCATCTTCCATACCTTGAATATCTGTTAAGATTGTGTAGTGTTCACCTTGCGTTACAAGACCCATTGCGATACCTGCTACAGGAGCTTTAATAGGTACACCAGCATCCATCAAGGACAATGTGGAACCACATACGGAAGCCATGGAGCTAGAACCATTGGATTCTAATACTTCAGATACTAGACGCAATGCATATGGGAATTCTTCTTCGCTAGGAATGACAGGTACCAATGCGCGTTCAGCTAAAGCACCATGACCGATTTCACGGCGTCCAGGACCACGGGAGGAACGAGTTTCACCTACGGAGAAGGATGGGAAATTGTAGTGGTGAATGTAGCGTTTTTCTGTTTCTACACCAATGCCATCAATAGTTTGTTTTTCAGACAATGGCGCTACAGTAGCTACGTTCAATACTTGAGTTTGACCACGTGTGAATAGACCGGAACCATGTGTACGAGGCAATACGCCTGTACGACAAGAGATTGGACGAACTTCATCAAGTTTACGGCCATCTGGACGGATTTTTTCAACAGTGATCATATGACGAACAATTTCCTTCGTCATAGCATCGAATGCTTTATTTACATCAGCTAAGTTATCTGGGTAGATTTCCGCGAAATGTGCTAATACGTCTTCACGTACTTCAGTTTCTTGTGCATCGCGTTGTTGTTTATCTGCACAACGAACGGCTGCGTCAAGTTTATCGTGACCATATGCGCGAACTGCATCAGCGATTTCAGCAGGTACGTCTTTGCTTTCAAATACGCGTTTTTCCTTGCCTACTTTAGCTTTTACATCTTCTTGGAATGCAATGATTTTCTTAATTTCTTCGTGAGCAGCCATAATAACTTCAAGAATGGTTTCTTCCGGAACCTCTTGAGCGCCACCTTCAACCATGAGGATAGCATCTTTTGTACCAGCTACTACGATGTTTAGATCAGTTTCTTCTAATTGTGCTTTTGTTGGGTTAACGACAAATTCACCATTTACACGACCCATGCGAACGCCCGCAATTGGGCCAGCCCATGGGATATCGGAAATAGATAATGCTGCAGATGCACCAATCATACCACAGATAGCAGGATCACAATCTTGATCTACGGACATAACTGTAGCTACAACGTGTACTTCGTTACGTACACCTTTATCAAATAGTGGACGAATAGGACGGTCAATCAAACGGCTATTCAAGATAGCAGATTCAGGTGGACGTGCTTCACGTTTGATAAAACCACCTGGCAAACGACCAATAGCATACATTTTTTCTTCATAATCTACTGTGAGTGGGAAGAAATCGATATCCTTCGCCTCTTTAGAACCTGTAGCGGTAACGAGTACGCGTGTATCGCCATAACCAACCATTACGGCACCGCCAGCTTGTTTTGCAAGTTCCCCAGTCTCGATCGTAAGCGTACGACCAGCTAGGTCCATTTGGAATTGTTCCATTCCTATTCCTCCTAAAAATCTTCTTATACGTATACCTTATTATTATATATCATCTAATTAAATTAAGCTATTTTTTATATAAAAAAGCCGTCCAATAGGACGGCTAATTTTATTATTTACGAAGACCAAGGCGTTCGATAAGGGAACGGTAACGTTCGATATCTTTACGACGAAGGTAGTCAAGCATGTTACGGCGTTGACCAACCAATTTCAACAAACCACGACGGGAATGATGGTCTTTTTTGTGTTCTTTCAAGTGTTCAGTTAAGTATGTGATGCGGCTTGTTAAAATCGCAACTTGTACTTCTGGAGAACCAGTGTCACCTTCATGAGTAGCGTATTCTTTAATTACTGCTAATTTAGCTTCTGTAGTTAACATTAATGTTACCTCCTAAAAAATAATAATCCCGATAAGCTTAAGTAACCGTTGGAGATTCGAATACTTCGCTTACGATATGTCTTATGACTTAGTTAAGTATACAGTATAATCCCCATAGTGTAAAGGTTTTCATGAAAAAAGAGAGGATAATATCCCCTCTTTTTAAGACCATATGATTTAGGTACTTATTTTGAACCGAGCATCATACGGTCGCTTAACGCACCTTCGCCAGCTACTTCAAATTTTTGTAACAAATCAGCAACTGTTAATTTTTTCTTTTCTTCCCCTTTTACATCATAGATGATACGACCAGCGTCCATCATGATAAGGCGATTACCAAAGCGCAATGCATCGCGCATGTTATGAGTAATCATAAGGGTTGTTAAGTTATGTTCTGCAACGAGTTTATCTGTCAATTGCAATACATTTTCAGCCGTCTTAGGATCAAGTGCTGCTGTATGTTCGTCCAAGAGTAATAGCTCAGGGCGAAGCATAGTAGCCATAAGCAACGTAATGGATTGGCGTTGACCACCAGATAATAGGCCCATACGTGCAGATAAGCGATCTTCAAGGCCTAGACCTAATAGTGCAAGGCGTTCTTTAAAGAATGCTTGTTCGCTATCTTTGAAAGCCCATTTAAGACCTAAGTTTTTGCCACGGCGCATCGCAAGAATCAAGTTTTCTTCGATTTGCATATTGCCTGCTGTACCAACCATAGGGTCTTGGAATACACGGCCAATGTATTTAGCACGTTTGTATTCTGGCATTTTTGTTACATCAATATTATTGATGGTAATGCTACCTTCATCGACAGGAAATACACCTGCGATGGAGTTTAGCAATGTACTTTTACCAGCACCATTACCACCGATTACGGTGCAGAAATCGCCTTCTTCTAAGCGAAGGTCGATGCCTTGTAGTGCAGTTTTTTCATTAATTGTGCCCTTAAAGAAGGTCTTTACCATATTTTTTACTTCTAACATAGTGTCCTCCTTAGCGAGCTAGCCATTTGGCTTTCAAACTAGGCAATGAAAGCGCGATGGCAACAAGAATTGCAGTGAATAATTTTAAATCGTTTGGTGGCATACCCATGTAGAGTACGGCAGCGATAACGATACGATATACGATGGAACCGAGTACTACGGCAACGAGGCTACGTACGAAGGATTTGTACCGAATACAACCTCACCGATAATAACAGATGCCAAGCCGATTACGATGGTACCAATGCCCATGCCAACGTCGGCAAAGCCTTGGAATTGACCGATAAGCGCACCGGACATGCCAACGAAACCGTTGGAAATCAATAGGCCAAGAACAATCATATTATCTGTGTTCACGCCTTGAGCGCGAATCATTTGAGGGTTAACGCCTGTTGCACGTAATGCGGTACCAATTTCAGTACCGAAGAACCAGAACAGTAATAAACATACAACAACAGCTACGATAACACCAACAATGGCAGCAGACCACATATTTGGTGTATGAAGCACGCTACCAATAATTGTATAAATTGTATCCATGCGAAGTAAGGATACGTTGGCTTTCCCCATAATATGAAGGTTAATGGAATATAAAGCAATCATCGTTAAGATACCAGCTAACAATGCAGGAATCTTTAATTTTGTATGGATCCAACCTGTTACAGCACCGGCAGCCATGCCACCTACGCCAGCAATCAAGATAGAAAGAATTGGGTTCATACCAGTTGTAATCAAGATGGCGGAAATGGCCGCCCCCATTGGGAATGTCCCTTCAACAGTCAAGTCGGCCACATCAAGAACGCGGAAGGTAATGAATACACCGACCGCTAACAAGGACCACAAAAGGCCTGTTGTTATGGTGCCTACCACTAAATCTAACATCAAAATCTCCTCTTTTATTTCATATCTTTACGAAGTGCATCAGGAATTGTGATACCTAATTTTTTAGCACGTTCTTCGTTGACAGTCAATTTAATATCTTTTTGCGTTTCGATGGCCATATCGCTAACTTTTGCTTCGCCAGAAAGAACTTTAGCTGCCATCAAACCTGTTTGATAACCCAATTTATAGTAATCTACAGAATATGTTGCTACGCCACCAGTCATTGTCATACCTTCATCAGCTGCAAATACTGGAATTTTAGCAGCATCTGTAATTTGTGCTAAGTTAGCCATAGCAGATGCTAATACATTATCTGTTGGTGTATAAATAGCTTGTACATCTTGATTTACAAGATTTGTTGCTGCTTGTTGAATATCGTTTACGTTGGAAACTGTAGCTTCTACAACTGTAATACCTTTTGTAGCAGCATAGGCTTTCATTTTTTCAACTTGTAATTGGGAGTTGATTTCAGAGGATGTGTAAATCGCACCAATACGTTTAACATTTGGAACTAAAGCGATGATAAGATCTACCTCTTTTTCAACAGGTGTCATATCAGAAGTACCAGTTACGTTGCCACCTGGGTGTTCGTTAGATTGAACAAGTTTAGCTGTCACATAATCTGTAATAGCTGTCCCCATAATTGGCATATCATGAGATGCATTTGCCATCGTTTGAGCCGCTGGTGTTGCGATTGCTAATACTAAATCCTTTTTATCGGATACAAAACGTTGTGCAATACTATTCAAATTAGATTGATCAGCTTGTGCATTTTGTTGGTCAATTTTAATATTTTCCCCATCTTTAAAACCTTTAGATGCAAGACCATCTACAAAGCCTTTATTAGCAGCATCAAGGGATGGATGTTCTACTAATTGAATAACGCCAATTTTCTTTTGGTCACCAGTAGTAGTGTTGGAACCACAACCAGCTACCATTGCCATAACAGTGATGGCACTAAGTGCCACTGCAATACCTTTTTTCCAGTTCATGTGTAACTCCTTACCAGTTAAGTACTAAATCATAGTTGCTTTGTTCATCAAATCCTCTGGTAAGGTGATGCCCAATTTTTGTAATTTATCTTTATTTACAACTAATTTGAATTCTTTTTGCATTTCGATAGGCATATCTTCGACTTTAGCTTCACCAGTTAAAACCTTAGCCGCCATCAAGCCAGTTTGGTAACCAAGTTTGTAGTAGTCTACGGATAAGGACATAAGCGCACCGCCTTTTACGTGGTTATCTTCACCGCCAAATACAGGAATTTTTGCAGGGTCGGTAATCGCTACAAGGTTGCTCATAGCAGATGCTACCACATTATCTGTTGGTACATAAATGGCATCAACATGTTGAGATACAAGGTTTTGTGCCGCTTGTTGAATATCGTTTACATTGGAAACAGTAACTTCTTCAACCTTAATGCCCTTTGTAGCTGCGTAAGCTTTCATCTTCTCAACTTGAATTTGAGAATTCACTTCACTAGAGCTATAAATCGTACCGATAGTTTTAGCATTTGGCAATACTTTTAAAATCAAATCTACTTGTTGTTCTACAGGGTTCATATCGGATGTACCGGATACATTGCCACCTGGATGTTCATTAGATTTAACAAGTTTAGCAGCTTCGTAATCGGTAATGGCCGTACCCAAGATTGGAATATCATGAGTTGCGTTCGCCATGGATTGAGCCGCTGGTGTAGCAATTGCTAAAATCAAATTTTTTTACGATCAGATACAAAAACGCTGTGCAATACTGTTCAAATTAGATTGGTCAGCTTGTGCATTTTGTTGGTCAAAGGTGATTTTTGTCAGATAAGCCCTTTTCCTTAAGAGCATCAACAAAACCTTTATTTGCCGCATCTAGTGCTGGATGTTCTACGAGTTGTACAACACCAACCTTATATTCTCCATTAGATGTAGTTCCATTTGTGCCACAGCCTGTGAAAGCCATCAATGCTGCCGCCGTGAGCGCGAGGGCAATGCCTTTTTTTCAAGTTCATTGGGTTTTTCCTTCCTATATTCGAAATAATAATACTTCTATTATAAACAACTTTGAGCACTACATCAATGTATCAGACTAAAGTGTTTTACATTTGTCCTTATGTAGAGCACATATTGCATGCTAACAGATTTATTATTTATCTAGAGAAGCTAGCATATCCTCTGTCAATTCATTGGCTGCTAAAATGTATTCTTTTAGTGTCCCCTTATCGAGGGCCACCTTCATAACAGGTACTTCAAAGGGATCAAGAATGACACACATTAAAATTTCACCTGTTACATAATAACCAACTACGGCTTCCCCTTCATCTTCGTCTAAGGTTTCCCGTTTTACGGTCACACAATATGGTTTCATGACCTCCATAGCAGCCTTAGCCACCTCTTCGCGAGTAGCGATATATTCTTTTGCCTTTGTTTCAGGAATATCAAAGATATCGACCTTTACGGTCTTAACCTCTGTTGCCTCTCCTTTAGCCGCCTCGATAGCAGCGCCTAATTCCGTTTGTTTCATCCTATACCTCACATAATATGGACTTTCACCAATGGTGAAAGCCCCATCATACTAGATTGTTTCATCATCTGCATTCAAAAATGCTACGTAACAACGTTTTGCTTCATAAATATCGGCCTTAGATGTAACCTCCCATGGTGCATGCATGCTAAGAACAGCAACGCCGCAGTCGATTACATTCATACCATATAGGGCCATAATATACGCAATGGTGCCACCACCGCCAAGGTCAACCTTGCCGAGTTCAGCCGTTTGGTAGGTTACGTTATTAGATTCCATTACACGGCGGATAAAGCCCATGTATTCTGCATTGGCATCGTTGGAACCGGATTTACCACGAGAACCGGTAAATTTATTAAATACGACGCCCATACCTAGGTAAGAAGCATTTTTCTTTTCAAAGGCAGATGCATACAATGGATCATATCCAGCGCTAACATCAGAGGATAGCATACGAGAATTTTCCAATGTACGGCGCACATTTACCGAATTAGGTTTTCCCATCAATGTTAAGATTTCTGCTACCGCATTTTCAAAGAAACGAGATTGCATGCCTGTAGCACCAACGGAACCAATTTCTTCTTTATCTACCAATAAACAGCAAGTTGTACGTTTTACCTTATCAACTTCTAGCATAGCCACCAAGGATGTGTAAGCACAGACACGGTCATCTTGACCATATGCTAACACCATGGAACGGTCAAAGCCCATATCGCGTGCCTTGCCAGCTGGTACGATTTCTAGTTCAGCCGATAATAAATCGCGTTCTACGAATCCATATTCTTTTTCAAGAAGGTTATTAATAAATTTAGTAACCCCTTCTTTTTCTTCATCTTTAACAGGACGGCTACCGATGAGAAGATCTAGAGCCTCACCTTCTATCACCTTGGCTGCATTCTTTTGCATTTGTTCTTGTCCTAAGTGAGGCAATAAATCTGTAATGCAGAATACAGGATCAGATTCTTTATCACCAATATTAATGTTGATGCGTGTACCATCTGTTTTTACTACAACCCCATGAATGGCAAGCGGCATAGCTACCCAGTGGTATTTTTTAATACCACCATAGTAGTGTGTGTCCCAAAACACTAGGTTACTATCTTCATATTGTGGGTTTTGTTTTACATCAATGCGCGGAGAGTCGATATGAGCACCAAGGATATTCATACCGTGGTCCAAATCATCGGTACCGATATTAAATAACGCAATAGATTTATCCATATGAGTATAGTAAATCTTATCGCCCTCTTTAATTGATGTATTTGATTTAATTAAGTCTTTTAAATCCACGTAACCAGCCTCTTTTGCAGCTGCTACAGATTGAATAACACATTCTCGTTCAGTTTTACCATTATCCAAAAATTGACGATAAGAGTCACCTAGTGACATCACGTCTTGTAATGTTTGTTCATCATAATTATGCCAAGCATATTTACGTTCCATAATTTCATTCCTTTCTATATAAGCATATAGCACAATATATCGTGTGTTATGCTTTTGATTTTTCTAATAATTCTTTTTGACGGCGCTCATAGTAGAGCCGCTCTTTCTCTCGGTTAATTTCCGATTTTTCTCTATATAATTTACCGATTTCATCAGTACTATGACTCAATACCTTGATTACATAAAACTTGGTAATGCCTGATTTAATCGTATATTTTCCTACCTTTAACTGAATGGCAAATTCTCCGTGTTTCGGACAAATACCAATAGATAAATGCTTATCTCCTTGTATCCGCTCAGGACGTGTCGTTTCCAACCGACATTGGCAATAGGGACAAAAGGATAGTCGCACCCGTCTATCATAAACGATACGTTTCTTTTCTTGAAAGTTATCGTACATAAAGAAGGTCAAACCCGGTGGATATAAGAATGGATTTGGCGCCTCTTTTCGTATGGAATCATAATGCAACAATGCTTTTGGCAAATCTAGCTTTTGACAGATATGTGCCGTAAATATAGCATCGTGAAGTGCATTATGAGCAGATAATTCTTCAGATGATATGTGTAAATCCTCCATCGCATGAGCTACGGAGTACTGTTGTGTCGTGCCATATCGTTGATAGCTGTATATCAGCTGTGCATCAGCCCAAGAATCATAGTCGATACTCTTTAATTTATGGAGCAATAAATTTCTCGCAATATGAGAATATCGTCAGCGCCCCAAGACAGGAGCATATAATCCTTGCCACACCATTGTTGAAAATGACTGTAAGCCGCCCTAAACGGGACACCGCGACTCAAATCTTGATTGGTGATCCCTGTAAGGGCTTTCACATGCTTATGCATATGTGGTAAATATTTAGGTTTTACATACATTGTGAACGAATCCACAATCTCTAAATTCTCGTTGAGCTTAATAGCTCCGATTTGAATGATTTCACCGGTCAACGGCATCCGTACTCGCTTCATAAAGCTAATGTCGTTGCTATAGGGTTGATTCCACTCTAAATCAAAAATAATATAATCCATAACTTACGATTCCTGCAGTAATGTTTCAGCTGCCTTAATCACTTGTTCTTCGGTAATAACAGAAATACCTTTGTACTTGCCTTCTTTTATAACCTGTTTCATGCTTTTACCAATTTCATAATGGTCCATCGATTCAAGTACGATAGATTTCGCTTGGTACGGACCATAGAAAAATGGATTGGATGGTCCATAAAGGGCTACGATAGGAACACCCTGACTAATGGCTACATGCATAGGTCCAGAATCATTTGTAATGAGCAAATCACACCATTTCATAGCCGCTGCTAAAGGGCCCAGTTTGAAAGCACCTGTGGCCACGATTGGTTTTGTTTTCATCTGTTCTACAACAGGTTTTACCATGTCCAAATCCATGGGGCCCCCAAAGAATACCGTTTTATACCCTTTATTACCAAAATAATCGGCTACATCCGCAAAGCGCTCTGCAGGCCATCGTTTTTCAGGCACTGCACTACCGATATTAAAGCCAATAATCTTATCACGAGGCATAACGCCTTGGCTTTCATAAAAATGGAATACCTCATCATTCCATTCCTTACATGTCTCGATATGAAGCCCATGATTGGCTACGTCAGTAACACCTAATTGTTCTAATACGTTAATGTACATATCAGCAGCGTGACGTGTCTTGCGATCAAGACGGGTATATTTCGTCATAAAAGGTCTAAATAAAAAATGACTCATCCCTGTCGTCACCTTACCGTGAATTTTCCACGCCAAGTATGATGTACGTTCATTAGGATGCAGGTTGATAACAATATCTGGACGACCTTGGTCATTAATGCGACGAGCGATTTCATTTAACCCTTTAATGCTATTATGACGTCCTTTTTTATCGACCGTAATCAAATCATCGATATAAGGATTGTATTTCATCACATCTTGTAACTTTTCATCAATCACATAGGTGATATGACTATGAGGTGCTGCTTTACGCAACACCTCTAGAAATGGAGTCGTTAACACTACATCACCTAAATGCATGAGAAAGGTTACGACAATGCGTTTATAATCAAGTTCCATCATAAATCCTTTCTCAACATTTCAGAATATACATCCCATACCGCATCTACTGGAATTTGAGCCATACAGTCGGGATCATCTACTAGTGGCTGTTCAGGTGTAGCCTTCGATGTAGGAGAAATAATAAGATGCACATGACTGCCCCCATATGGGCCCGTTCTATGCGGTGATGTCGTGCCAAACAACGCGATTAATGGTTTCTTTAATGCATTCGCAATATGTAAAGGCCCCGTATCAGCGCTGATAAAAATATGGCAGTGACGAATCAACTCGATTAACTCAGACATGGTCGTTTGACCAACTAAATTAATGAGATTATCGCTCTTCACATAGTTTTCTATAAATTGACCTTTTTCACTATCATCAGGCGAACCTGCAATGACCACCTTTTTACCACTTTCACAAAGGCGAATACATAATTCACCAAAATTTAATAACGGCCATTCCTTAACAATCCATCGCGCACCAGGTACAACAACGACATAATCATCGGTTACACCGAGTTCGGATAACCGGTTGCGAATCGTCCCTTCTGCTTCATGGTCATGAGGCATGGGAAATTCCACGCCATCCACTTCACCACCTAAGGCACGGATTGTATCGAGATAGCGCTCAATAACGTGATCATATTTATGAGCCCCTACGAGAGCTTATTAACTAATTGACTGCCCTCGCGAAGTTCCCAATAGCCATATTTCTCAGGAGAACCAGATAGTAGAGATACAATGGCACTTTTAGCAATACACTGTAAATCTAAGGTCATATCAAAATGACGACTATGTAGTTCTTTACGAAGATTCCATAAATAAGAGAGCGATTTTAATTGTTTCTTGTCGATGATAATTACTTCGTCCACCCAAGGGGTACCGGGCAAGAGGCTCGCAAATTGTTCATGTATGGCCCAGGTAATTTTTGCGTGCGGCAAATTTTGGCGCAATGCATATAATGTTGGCAATGCGTGAATGACATCACCTAAGGAACTCATTTTTATGATGAGTATATTGGAATAGTCCTTCATAATAACCCCTCTATGAACGAAGAATACACACAAATGTGGTTCATCTAAAAATTAATGCTGTAAAATCTTTTTCATGAAATCTAATAGATTGGATTCTGTAAACAGATATCCCTTTACCCCTGCAGCCTCGGCAGCATCTACGTCGCGTTGGCTATCACCGATGAGAAAGCTATGTTCTACATCAACATCAAAATCCTTGATAGCTTGCAAAATCATACCAGGCTTTGGCTTACGACAATTACAATCGACAGCATAACGTTCTACAACGCCATCCTTGTGATGTGGGCAATAATAGAAATGTAAGATAGGTGCTCCCGCTTTAAATAGTTCATTTCCCATATAATCATGTAGGATTTGTACATCGGTTTCTTTATAATAACCTCGTGCTACACCACTTTGGTTTGTTACGACTATCAGTTCATAACCAGAATCATGGGCTAATTTCAATGCTTCTTTTGCACCATCAACCCACTGTAGATCCGCTATCTTATAGAGATAGGAAACATCCTTGTTGATAACCCCATCTCTATCGAGGAATAACACCTTTCTCATACTGTATCCTTTACAATTATCAAAGAATTGACGTTAATCTGGCACAACAGATTAACGCAAATACCCTTCGTTATTATCTAATAATTCACAATACTCTTTTACTGCATCTGCTAATGGCGTGAAGCCCTTATCATAACCAGCCGCCAATAATTTTGTTGTATCCGCTTCGGTAAAGCTTTGGTATTTACCAATCAACACTTCTGGGAACGGAATGTATTCAATGCGGCCTTTACCATTATAGTCAATAACAGCTTGCATGAATTCATTGAAGCTATGTGCATGACCTGTACCGCAGTTGAATGTACCAGAAATTTCAGGATGTTCCCAGAAATAGAAGTTTACATTCACCACGTCTTTTACATAGATGAAATCACGTGTTTGGCCACCATTTCATAGCCATCTGTGCCTTCAAACAAGTTGATAACACCTGTTTCTTGGTTTTTATAGAACATTTGGCGTACAAGAGATGCCATTTTATCCTTATGTGCTTCATTAGGACCAAATACATTGAAATAACGCAAACCTACGACTTGTGCTGTATATTCGCCTTCAAATTTGCGTACATAGCGGTCAAATAATAGCTTAGAATATGCATACGGATTTAAAGCTTCTTCTGCTTCTGGCTTTTCTACGAAACCATTTGTGCCATTACCATATGTAGATGCAGAGGATGCATAGATAAATGGAATAGCACGATCTTGGCAATAATGGAATAGATTTTTGGAACCTTCGTAGTTGTTCTTCATCATATATTTGCCATTGTATTCCATCGTATCTGCACATGCGCCTTCATGGAAAATGACTTCAATAGGACCTACATTGAATGTGCCGTCTGCAATGGCAGCATCAAAATCATCACAGTCAATGTAATCTAAATAATCTAAATTTTGAAGATTGCGAATTTTACGACCATCTGTTAAGTCATCAACGATTAAAATATCATTGCGACCGCGTTCGTTTAAGGCTTTCACAATATTACTACCAATAAAACCGGCACCACCAGTTACAATAATCATAATTTCCCCTCCTTAGCCATCGTGGCTATTTTCTTTACGATATCCGATGTGGAGTATCCTTCTTTAAATGAAAGTACCTCTACTTCATCTACAGATTCTCTACCAACGATATCCTCTTTTTTATAATCGCCGCCCTTAACAAGAATATTAGGGCGTAAGTATGCTAATAATTCGGCAGGTGTATCCTCCTCAAAAAGAACAACACCATCTACACATTGTAAGGCGCTTAATAATGCCGCTCTATCCTCTTCGGATACGATAGGTCTTGTTTCGCCCTTTAAACGTCTAACGGACGCGTCAGAGTTCAGTCCAATAATGAGGTGAGCGCTAATTGTGCCGCCTCTTGCAAATACGTAATATGTCCTCGATGCAGAATATCAAAGCAACCATTTGTAAATACAACGGTTTCATCCATGCTTTGCCATTTATCGATTAACGCCTTCATTTCTTCTTTTGTATATAAAGGGCTAGATGTAGTCAATTGTCGCACAGAGCGCCATAACTCAATCAGCTCTTGGCGATGGATTGGATATGTCCCCACCTTGGATACGACGATACCAGCAGCGCCATTGGCGATATGTAGGGCCAAACGCATGGATAAACCACTGGCTAAACACGAAATCATCATGGCTACGACCGTATCACCAGCGCCACTCACATCGAATACATCCTGTTGTGTTGCTGGATTATGCCAAGTTCTGCCATCCTTAGCCACAACGGTAATACCCTTGGCGGAACGAGTACCGATAATATATTTAATGTTAATCTTAGTAAGTACTTCCTTAGCCGCCTCAATAACAGATGCATCATCATTTGGAATCACACGACCTAAAGATTCACCCAATTCCTTTACATTCGGTGTGATACATGTAGCACCATCATATTTGGACCAATCAGCGCCCTTAGGATCTACAATGGTCTGTACTTGATAAGTGTTCGCCAACTTAAATATATGTTGCAACAATGTCGGTGTGCATACGCCTTTCCATAATCGGAAATTACGATGCCTTGTAATCCACGTTGACAAAGGTCTTCTAGCCAACTGATTAATTGTTCTTCTTCAGCAGCTGTAATAGGTGTAATCGTTTCAAAATCGAGGCGCATCATTTGTTGACGGTCACCTAAAATACGCATTTTAGTAATCGTTGACCGGCTTTCATCATGGATGAGACCAGATGTATCAATATGATCAGCGGCCAATAAGTTATCGAGTACTCTACCATGGTCATCGACACCAGCTACGGCCCCTAAATAGACATGGCAATCGAGATTGGCTAAGTTAGACGCTACGTTACCTGCCCCGCCAAGCACTTCTTTCACAGAGGATACGCGATTGACCGGCACGGGAGCCTCTGGTGAAATACGACTCACATCGCCAAATACATAACGATCCACCATAACATCACCGATAACTGCAATGTTTAGGTTCGGTAATGAATTTGTCAAAAACTCATTCACTGTTTTTGTAATCATAGGTCCCCTTTCAAGAAATATGTGATTTCTTCCCTATCTCGATTAATAATCTTCTTCAATAAGTTCGCAAATGATATGACCAGCTAAAATGTGCATTTCTTGAATACGGGCCGTTACAGTGCTTGGAATAGCTAGTGTAAGATCGCATAATTCGGCCAATTTACCGCCACCTTCACCGGTGAAAGCAATTGTATGCATACCTGTGTTACGGGCCATTTCCACGGCTTTCACAACATTTTTTGAATTACCAGATGTGGAAATACCGATAAGTACATCCCCAGAACGGCCTAAGCCTTCAACTTGACGCGCAAATACTGCATCATAGTCATAATCGTTAGCAACAGCCGTCAAAATAGACGTATCTGTAGTAAGCGCAATGGATGCAAGAGAACGGCGTTCTTTTTTAAAACGTCCAATAAGTTCTGCTGCAAGATGTTGAGAATCCGCAGCGGAACCACCATTGCCGCAGAATAAAATTTTATTGCCACTATTCAATGCCACAATACAGCGGTTAGCAATTTCTTGAATAACATCCATTTGATCCATTGTTTTACTAAACACATCAAGATGGTCTGTAAATCGATCCGCAATGATTGGATTTATATCTGTCATTATAAATCTCCTTTAGTAGGCGATCCGCGTTTTTCCAAAATAGTTTTTCCGTTTGTTTTTCTGAAAGCCCGGCGCCTCTAAATGCATCATACAAACGATGCATATCTGAAATATCCTTAATTTCTGTATTTGGCTTGATACCATCAAAATCAGTGCCTAGAGCTATTACATCTTCACCGCCCTTATTGATGATATACAATCCGTGTTTCACAATATCATCGATGCGACTGATGGGTGAAGTCCCTAAGAAGGATTGAGCAAAGTTCAAACCGATAACGCCACCCTTTTCGCCAATTAGACGAATCAAGTGGTCCGGCAAATTACGACGATGAGCTGTCACTTCGCGCGCATTAGAATGAGATGCAATAAAAGGCACATCAAGAATATCGCCTAATTGTTCTGTTCCCCCATCATTAAGATGAGAACAATCAACAATCATGCCTAATTCTTGCATCCGTTCTACAAATGCAACGCCTGTTTTAGTCAATTTCTTATGAGGATCTCCTGTATTAGGTTCCCCCAATTCATTAGGATAATTCCAAGTTAATGTGATAAGCCGAATACCATCGGCATAAGCCTTATCTAACTTAGCAAGATCACCACCTAGGACGCCACCCTCTTCAATGGATAATAAGGCAGCCACTTTATGGTTTTCATAACATGCTGCAATTTCTTCATAAGAGCGCACATGACTGATATAATCACCATATTGTTCTATTTGACTAGCAAACAATTGACGCATAGATTCGTATCTACCATAAGAATCGTCTTGTTCTTCTAAGTCTACAAATAATGCAAAGTCCTGTAATCGACTATGCCCTTTTATAAGACGCTCAATATCAATTTTCCAATGATTGGAAAATAAATCACCATCATGAGGGTGATCGATTAATTGCATTATCGTATCACAATGTAAATCAATCATATACTCACGCTATTTCTTTGCTTTTTTAGCATCTAATTTTTTTAACGCTTTAAGTTCAGCCATAAAGCTGTCAATATTATCAAACTTACGATAAACAGAAGCAAAACGTACATAGGCAACTTGGTCAATATCTTTTAATTGTTGTAATACAAGTTCACCAATACGATCTGTAGAAATCTCTTGATTTACTTCATTGCGAATGTCGCGCTCTACATTATTGACCACTTCTTCCATAACGGACATAGGAACCGTTCGTTTGTCACAGGAACGCAACAAACCATTTAACAATTTACCACGGTCAAATAATTCGCGGCGACCATTCTTCTTTGCTACCATGAGTGGTACTTCTTCGATGATTTCATAAGTAGTAAAGCGGCGTCCACAATTAATACACTCCCGACGACGACGAATACTATTTCCTTCATCTGTCGTTCTTGAGTCTGTTACCTTCGTGTCTGTATGTTGGCAATAAGGACATCTCATTAGCTAATACTCCTTTCTAATCAGTCAGCAATCACGAAAAAGGCACAATACGCCTATTTTCTTATACCTTATATAGTACCATATTTAGTAGGAAAAGTACAAAAAGAACCCCCTATAAACCTATGATTTACAATCTTTTTAACAAGATTACAATCAAAAGTGTTATAAGGGGTTCTTTTTTATGCACTTACGTGCTAAATCGTATGAAATTAACGTTTAATAGCATCTTGAATACGTAACAAGCAATCGCCAGATTCGATACGGCTGCCTTCACGAACAAGAATTTCTTCAACGATACCATCGATAGGAGCAGTAATTGTTGTTTCCATCTTCATAGCTTCTGTTACGATTAATGGTTCACCTTTAGTTACGGATTGACCATTCTTAACGAGAATCTTAACAACGGAACCGGACAATGTAGCACCGATTTCACCAGGATTAGATTCATCAACTTTACGACGAACAACGCCAGTTGTTTTAGCATGTTTATCATGAACTTTGATAGAACGTGGTTGACCATTGAATTCGAAGAGAATAACGCGATTACCATCTTCATCAGGATCGGATACGCCGTTCATCTTAATGATCAATGTTTTACCTTTTTCGATAGTAACTTGGATTTCTTCACCACGTTTCATACCGAAGAAGAATGTTGGAGTATCTAATACAGATACATCACCAAAGTCTTTTGTGAATTTAGTATAGTCTTGGAATACTTTAGGATATAAGCAGTATGCACTTACATCTTCATCAGTTGTATTAGCACCCATTTCGCTCAATTCATTGCGAACGTGTTCGAAATCAGTTGGAGGCAATACAGCACCAGGACGAACTGTAATAGGACGTGCACCTTTTAAGATAATTTTTTGAAGTTCTTCAGGGAATCCTTGGTATGGTGTGCCCAAACGTCCTTCGAAGAATTCTACTACAGATTGAGGAAAATCAAGAGTATCGCCTTTTTCGTAGATATCTTTTTCAGTCAAGTTGTTTTGTACCATGTACAATGTCATATCGCCAACAACCTTAGAGGAAGGTGTTACTTTGATGATATCGCCAAACATCATGTTAACTTGATGGTATACCTTTTTGATTTCTGTCCAACGATCGCCAAGGCCAACCATTTTAGCTTGTTGTTGCAAGTTGGAGTATTGACCGCCTGGCATTTCATGTTGATATACTTCTGTGTTTGGATATTTTTCAGCTTTATCCACACCTTTGTAGTAAGGACGGATGCTACCGAAGTAGTGAGACATTTCTTCCATGTAATCGATGTTCATTTGTGGTTGACGTTCTGTACCTGCCAATGCATAGTACATAGAGTTCATGCTAGGTTGGCTTGTACCATTTGCAAATGCAGAGTAAGCCAAGTCGATAACGTCTACACCAGCATCTACAGCGCGACCATAGGAATAAATCGTATTGCCAGAACCTTCATGAGAATGTAAATGAATTGGTACTGTCACAGCGTCTTTCAACGCGGATACTAAGTTGTATGCAGCTTGAGGTTTCAACAAACCAGCCATATCTTTAATAGCGATGATGTTGGCACCAGCATTTTGCAATTCTTTAGCCATTTTTACATAGTAATCAAGATTGTATTTAGGACGATTGCTATCGAGGATATCGCCTGTGTAGCACAATGCAACTTCAGCAATCTTATTTTGATTACGAACTTCATCGATGGCAACCTTCATATTGTCAAGGCTATTCAAGCTATCGAATACACGGAATACATCGATACCGTTTTTAGCGGATAATTGAATGAAGTTACGAACTACATTATCTGGATAGGATGTATAACCAACGGCATTAGCACCGCGAATCAACATTTGAAGTAATGTATTAGGTACTTCTTTACGGAATATACGCAAACGTTCCCATGGATCTTCGTGCAAGAAACGATAGGATACGTCAAATGTTGCACCGCCCCAACATTCTAAGGAGAATAGATTTGGTACACCTTTAGCAGCATCGCCAGCTACGCGCGCCATATCGATGGTACGCAAACGTGTAGCAAATAAAGATTGGTGAGCATCACGCCATGTTGTATCGGTAAAGAATACTTGTTTTTGGTCAGACAACCATTTGCTGAAGCCTTCTGGACCTAATTCGTCGAATTTTTGTTTTGTACCAGGTGCAGGGGATACATCTAATTTAGATGGCAATTGCATTGGTTCAAAATCAGGCACTTCTTGAGGGCCTGCACCGGAGTAACCATTGATTGTAGTATCCGCAATGTAGCGAAGCAATTTAGTACCACGGTCACGATCTGGTTTTAATTCGAATAATTCAGGATGGTCTTCAATGAAGTTAACTGTATAGTTACCGCTTTGGAATTCAGGGTTTTCAAGAACGTTAATCAAGAAATGGATGTTTGTTTTAACGCCACGAATACGGAATTCTTTCAAGCAACGAAGCATTTTACGAATCGTTTCTTCGTTGTTAGGGCCGAATGCAGTTGCTTTTACGAGCAAGGAATCATAGTAAGGTGTTACTACAGCGCCTGTGAAAGCATTACCGGAGTCAAGGCGGATACCAAAACCGCCGGAACTACGATAGGCCAAGATTTTACCAGTGTCTGGCATGAAGTTATTTTTAGGATCTTCTGTAGTGATACGACATTGAATAGCAGTACCTTTACAAGGGATTTTGTCTTGTTCAGGAATGCCTACTTCTGGGCTGTGTAAATCATAGCCTTCAGCGATGCGAATTTGAGAATGAACAATATCGATGTCCGTAATCATTTCTGTTACGGTATGTTCTACTTGGATACGAGGGTTAACTTCGATGAAATAGAAGGAACCGTCTGCAGTTACCAAGAATTCAACTGTACCAGCATTGACGTAGCCAACATTTTTCATGATTTTAACAGCTGCGTCACAGATACGTTTACGAGTTTCTAATGGCAATGCAAAAGCTGGTGCCATTTCAACAACCTTTTGATGGCGACGTTGTACGGAGCAGTCACGTTCATGTAAATGAACTACATTGCCATGTTCATCACCTAAGATTTGAACTTCAATATGTTTAGGTTCAACGATGAGTTTTTCTACATATACATCATCATCACCAAATGCTGCTTTAGCTTCGGATTTAGCGCGGTCATAAGCATCGCGTAAATCTTCTTTACGGTGAACTTCGCGCATACCGCGACCGCCACCACCATTTACGGCCTTAATCATCAAAGGATAGCCGTGAGTTTCAGCGAATTCTTCCAATTGTTCAAAATCACGCAAAGCCCCATCAGAACCTGGAATCATTGGAATTTGAGCTAATTTAGCTTGTGTACGAGCATTAACCTTATCGCCGAACATATTTAAATGTTCTACGTGAGGTCCAATGAAAATGATGCCTTCTTCACCGCAACGGCGAGCGAACTCTTCGTTTTCGGATAAGAAACCATAGCCAGGATGGATTGCATCAATATCATGTTCCTTAGCAATGCGGATGATATCTTCGATATCCAAATATGCATCAACTGGTTTTTTACCTTCCCCAACCAAATATGCTTCATCAGCTTGGTTACGGTGCAAGGACAATGTGTCTTCTTTAGAATAGATAGCTACTGTTTTAATACCCATTTCGTTACATGCACGAAATACGCGGATTGCGATTTCGCCACGATTGGCTACCAAAACTGATTTAATTTTCTTCATAATTGCCTCCTACCGAGTCCTATCGAATGATAGATTTGTGTGCATTGATATACATTATTTACGTGCATATCGGAATACATGTTTTACTTAAACATTTATCACTTTTTTTGATATCCGATTATGAATCAAATATACTTCTATTATACAATAATTTTCAGATATTAAAAGCATTAATCATCAATATGGTTATATTTATAAATTATTTAAATTAATATAGAAATTCTTCTATTCATTAATTTTTTTCATATGTATTTTTCACATACATCGGATTTGAAATAAGATTATATTTATGTAATTTATTCATCACCCAAGAAATGTTGCATTAAATGATTCAATTCTTCTTGGTCTCTAGCCCCCATTGTTTCAACAGCGGAATGCATAGCCAATAATGGTAAGCCAATGTCCATCGTCCGCATTGGTAGCATAGCTGATGAGATAGAACCTACTGTCGAGCCACCAGGAATATCAGAACGATTGACATAAATTTGGTATGCTACCCCTGCTTCTTCACAAAGAGCTTTCACAATGGCAATGGCCTTTGCATCGCCTGCATAAGATTGGCTGCAGGCCTGTTTCAATGTAACACCTCCATTGAGTACAGGGAAATTGGTAATATCATTCTTCTCTGGATAATTTGGATGCAATCCATGAGCTACATCAGAAGAAATCATAAAACCCCGAGCCACATCGAGATCCATATCATCACGATTCAATCCCAAGCTGCGATACACACGTTCTAATAAGTTTGGTAAAAGCATCCCTGCCCCGCCCTGTTTGTACGGCTACCCACTTCTTCATTGTCAAATAGAATGGCACAACGAATACCATCAGCTTTGTTTTTCTTTGCCTCCACGATTCCTGCAAGAACACCGAAGCAAGACGTTAAATTATCAAGTCGTGGTGAGCTAATGAAATCAAAGTCGGTACCTACCAAAGTACCTTCTGTTACGGGATAGAGTGTAATTTCATAGGATAGAATTTCAGAGGGATCACAATTTATTTCTTCCGCTAAGAATCTATTCCATGCATCTATATCTGATTCTTTCGCATCACCATCGGATTTCATCATAATAATAGGTAACATTTCTTTTTGGCGATTTAAGGCTACTCCATCATTTACACTACGGTTCATATGAATCGCTAAATTAGGGATAATAGCGATTGGTCGCTTTGTGTCAAATAGAACAGAATCAACATCATATGGATTTTCACCTTTTAAAACAACAGTTCCAGCAGCCCCTAAAGGCCGATCTAACCAGGTGTTTTGAATTAATCCACCATACATCTCAACATTGAGTTTTGTGTATCCTTTTACATCAGTAATAGGATTTGGCTTGACCCGTATAGCAGGAAAAATCTGTGTGAGCCGATGCAATACGTAAGGAATGACGATAATCTTCGCCTATGTGAAAGGCAAATAACGTTGTACCGTACACATTAACTACATAATTTCCAGCTGTTAGATTCCATGGTTCTTCTAAGGATAACTCTGTAAATCCTGCATCTAATAATAGTTGCAAACTAGTATCTACCGTATGATACGGAGATGTACATCCCTTGATATATTTTATTAATTGAGGATTATCAAATTTCATATGACCTCCTACTTAATTATTACATGCAAATTGTTATGCAATATACATAATCTATAGCCATTGTATCACAAAAACGCCGCCCCACAAGGGACGGCGTCATGTATACATAATAGTATAAGTTTATGTAATTGTGTTTTACCACATACCGATAGCTTTCATCCAAATGGAACCAAGTCCCATAAAGATGATTAAGTTGATTACAGATGAGAAGAAACCAAGTTTCCACCATGTATTTTGAGGCACATAACCAGTATTGAAGATTACCGGGGAAGGACCTGCCGCATAGTGAGTCAAGGACATACACAAGTTAGATGTGAATGCAATCATCAACAATGTCAACATTGGTGGTGCACCTGCAGAGATAGCGATAGCAGAGAATGCTACGAACATAGCAGAAATATGTGCAGTCAAGGATGCAAATACATAGTGTGAATATGTATTAATAAGTACAGCAATAACAAAGGCAATAATCCAAGAACCTTCTGGAATATAACCACCCACGAGTACTGTAGCCCATTTAATGAAACCTAATTTAGACAAGAATCCAGCAAAGCCCATCAATGTACCCATCCAAACTAATGTATCCCAAGCACCTTTTTCACTTTTAACATCGTCCCAAATAAGAACGCCTGTAGCAAGCAAAATAGAAATGCCTAAGAATGCAACAGTAGTAGCATCAAGGTGTGTAAGTTGAGATGTAGCCCACAATACTAAAGCTAAAATGAATACACCAAGCATAACCCATTCTTGGAAGGACATTTTACCAAGGCCTTTTAGCTCTTCGCGAATCATTTGTTGTGCTTCACGAGCATCTTTAATTTCAGGTGGGTATGCTTTGTAAATGAAGTACGGCATAATAATCAATGCAATGATACCAGGAACGATGGCTGCCATAGCCCAATCACCCCAAGTAATACCAATACCAAAGGATTGAAGTGCCAATGCAGCAACTAATGTATTACCCGCCATGGATGTTTGGAACATAGCCGATGTAATCGTATTGACTTGATAAATTGATTGCATCAAGAAGGAACCAATTTTACGTGGACCATTTTGTGGTTCAGAACCAAATGCTTTGGCCAAGCTTGTAGTAATTGGCATAATAACGCCGCCTACACGAGCTGTGTTGGATGGTGTTGCTGGAGCTAAAATCAAATCAGATAAAGCTAATGCATAGGCTAAGCGTAAAGAACTACTACCAAAAGCAGCGATCAAATTATACGCAATACGTTTCCCCAAACCAGTTTTAATAAAGCCACGAGAGAATAAGAACGCACCAACGATAAGCCAAATGGCAGAGTTAGCAAAACCAGAGATAGCTTCACCAATTTTCAATGTACCTGTGAGTGCAGCCACAGTGATAACAACGATAGATACACCACCAATCGGTAAAGGCTGCGTAATAAAGCCTACGATGGTAGCAACAAAGATGGCGAATAAGTGCCAAGATTGAGGTGTCAAACCCTCTGGTGTTGGAATAAACCACAGGCCTATACCAAAGGCCGCTGGAATAATCCAGTTCAATAGTTTTTTCATACACAGACCTCCTACATAGGAAAAAATTAAACTTTATATGAAAAAAGCTGTACATCTAAAACTATGCACAGCTTTCATCGTCATATACATCCTATTCAGGCAAAGATACATCCTCTAAATTTGTTTTGTCGATAGACTCAATATCACCTTTATCGCATAAATTTGCAATATTTGGATCGATTGGTAAACGGCTCAACAATAATAGACCATATTTTTGAAGGATTTCTTCAATATGGCTTTCACCAAAGATTTGGTAATCCTTACCATTATCTGGACAATGGAAGTACGAATAGTTTTCTACTACACCGATGATAGGCACTTGCATTAAATCAGCCATTTTAACTGCTTTTTCAACAATCATAGATACCAAGTCTTGAGGAGATGTAACAATGATAATACCATCCAATTTCAAGGATTGATATACAGTAATTGCTACGTCACCTGTTCCTGGTGGCATATCAACGAATAAATAATCGATGTCTTTCCAAATAACATCACTGTAGAATTGTTTTACAACATTGCCTAGAATAGGACCACGCCACAATACAGGATCTGTATCATTTTCAAGCAACAAATTAACGGACATTACATCAATGCCATATTGCTTAGTTTTAACAGGATACATACCTACTTCGTCAGCGTAAGCTTTTTCTTTGATACCAAACATCTTAGGAATGGATGGACCAGTTATATCAGCATCAAGAATACCTACTTTATAACCTTTACGTGCCATCGTTAAGGCCATCAAGCTTGTAACGGAGGATTTACCTACGCCACCTTTACCGGATACAACACCGATAACATGTTTAACGGAACTCAATTCATGCAATGGAGCCGTCATATCTTGAGGCTGTTGTGCACCACCGCAACCTGCGGATTTGGATGGACAACTATTGCAATCACTACTGCTGCTACCGCAACCCATAGTAAACACCTACTTTCTTCGAGGACTTTCCTCAACAATATATAGTTAGAAAATTATTATCTCATTGTAAATATTGTTCATTGTGAAAGCTCTTTCTATAGCTAACACATCATATATTTACAGTGTTATTGTATCATGGTAGTTTAATAATTTTCAATATACCTATACGCTTTAAATAACTAAATTATTCACCACAATATTCCTTTGTAAGAGCACAGAGGATTTCCATCCCCTTTTCAATTTCCGGAATGGTTGGCACCGTATAACTCAAGCGGAATGCGTGACCGTTTTGTACGCCATCAGCTGCAAAGGCACCACATTTAATAATGCCTACATTTTTATCCATGCACGCTTCAAAGAATTCATCACAATCAACAGTATCCGGCATCGTCATCCATGCGAACATACCGCCTGTTGGTTGTGTTAAATGAACCTTAGAACTACCTTTTTTTCTTTAAATACACGCATCATAGCATCACATTTGGATTTATATACCTTCCGTACATTTTTCTAAATGAGCATCATAGTCGATATGGTCTAGTACGTGTGCTACCACCTTTTGTGTAACTAATGGCATTTGGCCGGCTGTATTATTTTTTAACGCTTGAATAGTACCGATAACATCTTCTGGGCCCAACAAGAAACCAACGCGCAAGCCTGCAGATAAAGTTTTAGAATAAGATCCTGCGTAGAGAACACGATTTTCCGTATCAAAGGATTTAAAAGTCGGTACATGTTCGCCAGCAAAACGAATTTCACCATATGGATCATCTTCGTAAATGAATAAGTCATATTTAGATGCAATGGCGTAAATTTCTTTACGACGCTCTAAAGGCATGGTAATACCGGTTGGATTTTGGAAATTAGGAATTAAATAGATATATTTTCCCTTACCAGATTGAGCTGCTTTTTCCAATTCGCTTGGAATCATACCGAACTCATCAGTTTTGATACCGACTGCCTTAGCCCCCATATTGCGTACAGAATTGATAGCACTTGTGAAAGTATAATCATCCATGTACACTTCGTCACCTGGTTCACACACAGTAATTGGTACTAAGCCCAATAGTTGACCAGCCCCATTAGAAATGATTAGACCTTGGCCGTCTAAATTCATATGATGAACTTTCGATAAACGTTGTAAGGTCAATTCTGCTAAGCGCGCATCCCCTTGCATTGGACCGTATTGTAATAAACCCATAGGATTATCATGAACGATGAAATCAAAGGCATCTTCGATGACTTTCACAGGAATTGCCTCTGGTGCTGGATTACCAATACCAAAACTGATAAATCCAGGTACACCAACACCACGTTCAAATACTTCACGGATGAAATTAGGACCTTTTAATATTACGCGTTCAGGAAGTGAAAAACTCATAGTATCGCCTCTTTTATTTTAACTACATAGAATTACATTTTATTAAGAATTAGGATCATGTTCTCGTTCTGCATTACGCTTATTAATATAACGTTTGTATACCTTCCACAAAATGAAATATACAATAGCTGCTACAACTACGATAATACCCAGACGCCCCATATTTTCTTGAAAATTGACAATATCTGTGCCAATAGCAACTTCAAGGGCTGTAGATGGGAATTTACCAATTAAATTAGCCAAGATATAGTCACGCGGTTTAATCTTACTGATAGCCCCTAGTGCAGTGATGACACCAGATGGAAATAAGGTAATGATCTAGCAAACAACATAACTACAAAACCATTGTTACCGGAGAAATCGTCAACCTTCATTAATGTGGTACTCTTTGAAATTAGCTTATCCGCCGCATCTCGTAAAAAATAACGCATAATATAAAAGCTGATAACTACCCCAATAGTTTCAGCGAGCCAGGAAATAATAATGCCAGGCCACATGCCAAACACGAGACCATTCGCTGTGGAAATAAAGATAGATGGCAAAAAGCCTACAGCATTGACAAAAATATCAAGGAGCATACTCACCACCATGGCCATAGGACCATAGCCTTGAATATACTCAGCAATTTCCTCCATAGAACCGCTCGTAGCTAAATGCCACATAGTTGGGTAAAATGTTGGATCTACAATATTAATGATGATAAGTAATACGACAAATAATATGCCCGCTATTACCTGCACCAAGCCTTCACCAGAAGGCGAAAATTTTCGTTCTTTCATAGTAACCTCGTTTAATAAAACTAGTACTATTATAGCACGGATTCTATAGAGTCTGTATAATTAAGTCTATTTTAGGAAATAATAAATTTTATCATTACAAAATTAGCATATATACTCATAAGAGTTGTATAATACAAATATATTGTAATTCATAATGAAAGAAGGTTTACTATGATACAAGTTGGTCAATCTGCGACAGCAACTGTTACAGTTACAGAATCTAATATTGCTAAAACAATGAAGTCTGGCTCTCTTGAAGTATTTGCTACTCCTGCTATGTGTGCACTTATGGAAGAAGCGGCACAAGCAGCGGTGCAACCAGAATTAAATGACGGTGAAGGCACGGTAGGCATCTCCCTATCGATTAGCCATGATGCGCCTTCCCCAATGGGTGCTACCATTACGGCTACGGCTACAGTAACAGCTGTGGAAGGTCGTAAAATCTCCTTTGCCATCGAAGCATCCGATGGTGTTGGTGTCATTGGTAAAGGTACACATGAACGCTTCGTCATTAACAACGAAAAATTTATGTCTAAGGTCGGGGCACGAAAAGCATCAAACTAAGTCGACTAAACTAATTAAATACATTTTGAAACGCAAACATCCTCCACAATCGTCTGATTATGGAGGATGTTCTCATATTATATTCTTTTATATGACTAAAAGATTAGCAAATCTTAACTACCCAGCCTTCTGGAGCTTCGATTTCGCCATGTTGGATACCAAGTAATGTATCATATAATTTTTTAGTTACAGGGCCCATATCATCCATGCCAGCTGGTACATTAATAGTGCCTTCTGGAGTATCGATTTGACCTACTGGAGAAATAACCGCTGCTGTACCACAAAGACCGATTTCTGCAAAATCTTTTAATTCATCTTTATGAACAGGGCGATGTTCTACTTTCATACCAAGATAATGTTCTGCTACATACATCAAGGAACGACGTGTAATGGATGGCAAGATGCTATCAGATTTAGGTGTTACTAATGCGCCATCTTTAGAAATGAAGATAAAGTTTGCGCCACCAGTTTCTTCTACATGAGTACGTGTAGCCGCATCAAGGTACATATTTTCAGCATAGCCTTTTGCATGTGCATCAGTAATAGCATATAAGCTCATAGCATAGTTAAGACCAGCTTTGATATGACCAGTACCATGAGGAGCTGCACGGTCAAAATCAGTAATGCGGATTTTGATTGGTTTTGCGCCACCTTTAAAGTAAGGACCTACTGGTGTAGTAAATACGCGGAATTGATATTCATCAGCTGGTTTTACACCGATAACGGAGTTAGTACCCATCATGTAAGGACGAATATAAAGGCTTGCACCATGACCATAAGGAGGTACAAAATCTTTATTAGATTTTACTACTTCTTTAACAGCTTCAAGGAAACGACCTTCAGGTAATGTAGGCATTACGAGGCGTTCACAAGATTGATTTAAACGTTCAGCGTTTAGATCAGGACGGAAACATACGATGTGACCATCTTTAGTATAGTATGCTTTCAAACCTTCGAATACAGTTTGTGCATATTGGAATACACCTGCACATTCATTAAGGACAACGTTAGCATCTGTAATTAAACCGCCTTCATCCCATTTACCATCTTTATATGTAGTCAAATAACGATAATCGGTTTCTACATAACCAAAACCGAGATTATCCCAATCAATATTCTTACTCATAACAATGACCTCCATGCATATTAATATACTAATAATCTTAACACTATGAGCAAGTTATTTCAACACATTCTATAGAGTTTAGAAGTTTATCTATAATAAACTTAGTACGATTTAAATCATACGGTACATCATAACGCGTATGATATGAAATAGATTCTACGCGTCCAGTACGAACCATATTATCTTGTCCAAAAGGAACTTTTACAATATCCCCTTCATATATATCGTTTCTATCTGTACGATAATAAACTCTTGGCCAACCTTAAAAATATATACAGAACAATACGTATATACATTCCTATCAGATGTATGATTGGATTGTAAAAACTCTTGTAAAGATTTGTCTCTTGTATGAGCACGTATAAAACTAATTAGATTTTTATACCAAGCGGGCACATACTGATTAATTATATTTCCTATAAACAATGTATCCTCTTTATGGGACCATTTAATTCGTACTGTCACGATACCACCTCGAGCAGGGTCTCGATCAAGGTCATGACTTTCAGTGAAACTAAAGGTATTTAGATTATACAATGTATCACTAAGGTGAAAATCAATATCTTGTTTCAACTGATGAATCATCTGTGCATCTATATACTCGTTATGACTATGACTAGTGTGTCCATGTTGCTTACTATTACAATCAATGGAAATAGACGGATGAGTCCAATTAAAACTCAATGTATTTACATCACCATATTCTTGGTATATATTTTTTTGCACTTCAATATGAATCTCCTGTATTCGATCTTTTTCCCGATTTCCATCAAACAAAAGTAATGTAGGTGTACCTAAAATTTGTCTAAACAGTATAGACATGGCCCGCATGTCATTATCAAAAGGGAATTCATATGTGAACTCTTGCCCCTTAGTATTGACGAGCTGCACTTGAACAGCACACTCATCCTCATCATATAGGACAATATCATCAGAAAATCTATACCTCATAAGCTCTAATAGATGTTGTTTTTGAGATTCTTCAATTGAGTACTCCGTAGTAGTGAAGGATTCTATTTTACCCTCTATAGGTTTAGAGATATGCTCCCATTTAATGCCATAGGTAACACTAATGGTTTCCTTAATAGAAATATGTTGTATCTCTTCAATAAAGTAATCTTTATGATTTAATTTCACTTCCTTTGGAACGCTATCTGGTAAATCACCATACCAACTACCAGTACTTATAATGTCACAATACGCTACTGAGCCTATAAATTTATCTGTCACATTTCTATGCATATACATAGGAACTCCTCCTTTTATTACTTTTTTTAAAAGTATATCAAATAGGATGTGACAAAAAAATACCTCTATATAATTATTTCGTCAAAATTATTCTTTACATACCAATTTATATTATAATTAGTTTAAAGATAAATAGATTCCAGCTCTTAAGGAGGTATTTCTTATGAAAGCAACTACTAAATATGAACTAATCTCTAATCCTAAAAATATCATCTGTATAGGCCTTAATTATGCGGACCATATTGCTGAAACCAGTCTTGCTACACATGATTTTCCAGAAATCTTTATGAAAACATCTAATGCATTAGCCTCAAATCAAGATACAGTTCTTATTCAAGACGAAAACCTTCATTATGATTACGAAGGAGAGCTCGTCATCGTTATTGGTAAAGCGGGTAAAAATATATCTCGCGACCAAGCCAAAGAACATATCTTAGGCTATACCATAGGTAATGACGTATCAGCTCGCGCTTTACAATTTAGAGGCTCTCAATGGATTCTTGGCAAATCGCTAGATAACTTTGCTCCTATTGGCCCTATTATCGTATCACCTGACGAATTTGATTTTGACAATGCTACCATTACAACGACAGTCAATGGAGAGGTTCGTCAACAAGCCCAATTACAACAAATGCTGTTTAAGCCGGATGCGATTATCGAATTTGTATCTCAGTATATTACACTACAAGAAGGTGATATCATCTTTACTGGTACACCTAGTGGCGTTGTACTCGGTAAAAATGAATCTAAATATGGTTGGCTTAAATCCGGTGATACCGTATCTATATCGATTAGTGGTATTGGTATATTAGAAAATAAATTCATATAAACTATCCAGAAATACAAAAAAGAGATTACTTTGGCGTATCCAATCATCAAAAAGTAATCTCTTTTTTATTAGCTCATTATTACATTCATCATAAATGACTTTAGCCAGCAGAAGCTATTTATGTTTTGATTCAAGATTGAGCATATATTTCTTACGTTCAATACCGCCCGCATATCCTGTTAATTTACCATTACTACCAATAACGCGATGACACGGAACAATAATAGATATAGGATTATGACCTACAGCACCTCCTACGGCTTGAGCAGAAAATGTTTCTTTGCCTTGTTTTTCAGCAACCTGCTTACCTATTTCACCATAAGTTATGGTTTACCATAAGGGATGGTTTGTAATATAGACCATACAGATTTACGAAATTCTGTTCCTTCAAGTTGTATTGGTGGTGTAATAAACGGTTTTTGTCCTTTAAAATATTGATCTAGCCACATAATGGTCACTTCAAAAGGGCCTGTTTTTTGTTCAATATACTCCGCATCATCATAACTAGGTGCATGAGCTTCATCAACGAAAAATAAATCTGTTAAATATGTTAATGTACCAAGCATTATCATCGTTCCTAACGGGCTTTCATAGGTGTATTTATAATTCATAGTACATTAACTCCTTCTTAAGCTAACAAATCATTCAAAACTTTTTTAATATCATCATTAAATGATACAGTATTTTTATGAATTTCAAAAGGTATAATTTTCTTATCTCTATAGCTCTCTATAAATGTAGCATATCTATCTTGTGCCGCATACCAACCCTCATCTTGTACAAAGGTGCCATCAATACGCAAATTCATCGTCATCAATTCACCACATCTAGGACAATGAGGAATTAATTCTGTAGGAATTTTCATATCCTTTTGATCCTTCACCATACGCCGAACTTGTTCTTCATTATCATAAGTCTTTTGATGACATGGCTCAGAACACTGCCATAATCCATAATCACCTTGCATATAATAAAATCTATTTTTATCTACTCCGGCTAATTGCATTTGATGATCTACATTCGTAGTAATTACAAAATAATTTTTATCTTGTAATAATTTCATCAGATGAACATAAGGCTCACCTACCGGAACATCATATCGGTTGTAATAAATATGACGACTCCACCACGCCCAATACTCTTCCATACTTTCAAACGAATAAAATCCGCCAGAATACATATCTGTTATACCATATTTTTTATGAAAGTCATCAAAGTATTTATGAAAGCGTTCACCACTATAAGTAAACCCAGCTGCAGTGGACATTCCTGCTCCAATACCTACGAGTACCGCATCAGCAGTAGTCAAAAATGTTTTCACACGTTTTATATTATCCCAATAATTTGTCGTAGATGTCATAATCTATATCCTTAAATACATTAAATACCACTTGTATTTTACTATTAGTTTCTTTTAAATAGGTACGCACCGTATCGATAGCAATTCTGGCAGCTAATTCATTAGGAAATCTAAACTCACCTGTAGAAATACAGCAAAATGCAATGGACTGTAAACTGTAAGCATTGGCTAACTCCAAGCAAGATCGATAGCACGATGACAATTGGTCTTGTTCTAAGTCGGTAACAGTATCATAAATAATAGGTCCTACCGTATGAATAACATGACTAGCTGGTAAATTATAACCATAGGTCATGCGTGCCACACCCGTCTTTTCAGGCATATCCATATATTCAATCATACGAGCACAAGCCATGCGCAGCTCAATACCGGCAAAGGTATGAATAGCATTATCAATACATTTATGATTAGGTGCAAAACAACCAAGCAACTGATTATTAGCAGCATTGACGATAGCCTTCACTGCTAGACGTGTAATATCACCTTGCCATAAATAAATCTGAGGTTCCCGTTCTTCCATATCACTAAGCGTTACAATGCCTTTTTCATGAGCCAATTCATTTAAATACTCATCTTGTACCTTCATCCACTCTGCTGGCATAGATCCTGCAGGGCGAATATTACAAAGAGACCTAAACAGTGTAAACTGTTCTGCTTCATCATTAGGGATTTCAATATGTTCGTCTTTATATTTCTCTGTATATTCTTCTACTAATCCTTTATAAGATAAATTAAACGTTCTTGCTGTGTCATATGTAACTCCTTATAGTCTATAAAGACTTTAACTTATTATATAACAAAAAACTGCTAGCACATAATTATATGCTAGCAGTAACTTTACTGTTTAAAGTATATCAAGGACTATGGTCTTACAAAATCTTGACCACCATGATTTACTAGAATGTCTCCTTGCAATACTTTTGTACTTACACCTTGTAAACTACCTCGAATTTGGCTCATCATAAAACGATAGCCTGGACTATTTACATGTTTATTGAAAGCTGATTCATCACTATAGATTTGAATTACATACCAGTGAGTTTTATTGTTTCTTTCACGCAATACGTAACCCGCCATATAACCCGCATCATCACGAACGGCACGGTCAATATCTAATTGATATTGTTTTTGTACTGTATCAACTTCATTACCGTCTACAGTAAATTCCGTTAAGGTCACAACAGATTGACCGTCATTAATCAAAGATAACGCATTTGGTTTTTCAATCAATAACAAAGGCTGTACATCATACAATTTACGATTCGTCAATTTAGAACCTACTTCATTAATATAGTTTTGGAAATGTTCAGATTTGCGGTGTGTTTCTAAGGCAGCCGTATCTTTATAGATCTCCACAACGTAAGATTCAGATGGATTACCTTTTACATGAGCCACATTTATAGATAATGTATTAGGCTCGTTAGCCATAGAGGCTGTTAAATTCTGAACACCTGCAGTATTATACGCACCTTGTAATTCAGACGGCACTTGGAATCGATACAACCCTACAATAGGGGCTGTATCTACTTGTTCTTGTTTATCAAATATGAATGCTGCAAACGATGTACTCACACCCAATATAGCAATAGCTGAAGTTAGTAAAATACGTTTTATATATCGCTTATTCATTAGTGACTCCTTTACATATATCTTGATAATTTTTCAGCCCACAATCCAATACGTTTATACGTTAATAACTCACATACTTTTGATGTAAAATGGCCGAATCTACGATAAAAGAAATTAAAGGTTAAATAGGCTGGTATCGTTCCAATGGTCTTAGGCATACGACGGAATATATTTCTTATGGAATATAACTCTTGATATATCCAAAGATAACCTTCTTCTAATTCCTTTTTAGACATACCAAGTGGCGTCACAACCACATGAGACGTATTATATTTAGATAAGTCATGATCAAAAATTCTATTTTGTTCTTCCATTCTTTTGTAGAATTCAGTCCCAGGATACGGTGTAACAATATGTGATGTAATGGTATCAATTTTCTGGCTAATAATCCAATCTAATGTATTTTTAAATGTCTCTGGCGTGTCTCCATCTAGACCAAATACAAAGCTAGCATTGACCATAATGCCACGCTTATGTAATTCACTAATAAGTCTTTCAAACTCTTCACGATTATTTTGCATTTTATGAACACTAGATAAAGACTGAGGACTGATACTTTCAAAACCAATAAATAAACTCTGACAACCAGTTTCTTTCATCAAATCCATTAATTCAGGGTATTGTCCTATTTCATAGTAACCGCTGCATTCCAGTTTAATTTTAAAGGTTTTATACGCTCTAAAAACTGTTTAGTCCAAGAAATATTACCAATAAAATTATCATCAATAAACATAATATGCTTTGTGCCTAAACTTTTAATATCTGCTAACACATCATCTATATTACGATTTATATATTGATGAGTTCCAGAACTATTATAGCAAAAATCGCATTTATGAGGGCAACTGCGACTTGTAGAAACAATGTTATACCATAAATAATCTGTCTTATCTATCATGTCATATGCAGGCGCTACAATATCATCCCCAGAAGTTAAAGGCTTAGATACATATTCAGATTGTAATCTATTATGTTTCATGTCCTCTATAATTTGAGGCCATGTATTTTCTGCAAAACCAATACATAAGCTATCAAACGCATCCTTAGGCACAGAACTAGATGCAGTTGTGATATGTATGCCACCAGCAATAACCTTAACACCTTTTTGTCTATATATAGATGCAATTTCAATAGCTCTAGGTAAAACATCTACAGTAACTGCTATGCCTACCAAGTCAGGCACATCATCAAAATCAATGGGTCTAATATTTTCATTTTCAATTGTAACTTCACAATCATGCCGAATAATATTAGCCACAGTCAATAATCCTAAATGAGGGGACATGCGTATTTTTAAATCTGTATCCATAGGACGTTTTAACATACGCGGTTGAATCAATTTAACTTTCATGTAAAACCTCTTATGTTACATCTATATTGTTATATATTCAATTATTGTACCATGCTCCTCTATAAGCTTAACAAGGTCTTTTCCTTGTAACCACACGGTAGCATCATTTTGATTTGGATGGATACCAATGAGATTATCCTTATAATCCGCATCAATGTAGTAATGCACCTTACGCTCCTCATCATGGAGCAAGCAGAATGGTGATACATGACCTGGTTTAATCTTCAAAATCTCCCATAACTCTTCTTCAGAACAAAAGGAAATCTTTTTAAGATTGTGGTCCTTACGGAATTGTTTTAAATCTACACGCTTTGAACCACGAACGGTAATTAAATAGTAATGCTCCCGCTTATGGTCTCGGATAAATAAATTTTTCGCATCCCATTCTGGATATGGCAGTTCTACATCTGGTTTATCGTCCATACTAAATAGCGGTGCGTGATCCGTAATTTCAAAATCGATATGATGGTCACGCAAACAATCATATACGCCTTGTTTATCTAACATGTAATACCTCTAATACATATATTGTTAGTGAAAGTAGCACTTATATGCTATATCACTACATTTATTCTGGAACTTTATAGGTCCCATCAAATACAAATAACTCTGGATGTTCATGTACGAATGTATCTTCATAGATTCCATCATATTCATATACTACATCATCTTTTTTATCGAGGAAATCAAATACTTCATCGTCCCATTCTTTTAAAATGGTCCATCGTTCTTCTCTATCAAATGGTACGGAACCGCCAAAGTAATCGATTACGGATTGTAAGTTATCTGCTAGTTCATCCATCTTAAAGAGACGTAACCCCGCAAGAGCATCTTCCCATACAATGCCTGTCGAGTTATAGAAGAATTGATGATGACCACCATTATTAACCTCTGCGAAGTACCAAGATATAGCATTAAGATAGCGTTGCTCTAAGGTGAAAGGTTTTGCGGATTCTATATAATCATCATAAGATCCATATATATTGATGGTCCAATACATAGGCTCATTAATGGTCCATACATCATCGGTAGCTTGTATCTCTTCGACAGTGATAGTCCGATGACGAGGTACAACTTTTCGTTTCTTCGTTTCTTCTTTTTCTCTGCTACGTACTCATTATAAGCGGCACATAAATCAGGATAGTCAACTTCACATGTTTCAAAATCCATTTGCAAATAGCACATATCAATGACTTCAAAACAATACGATTTTATATCATCTAGTTTAGCTTCCGTAGCTAAACGTACACCTTTATCTACTAATCTTAGCATCTGTTGCATAGTATTCGATGTGTACCCGTCACTATTATCCAAGACAAGGGCTCCATACGCATAGGCACAGCGATAATACCACACCGCATCACGATACTCTTCATCAATAGATTCTAATACCTTAATAGCCTCTTTTTCATTGCTATTATTGTTATAAGCTCTACCAAGCTCACCTAATAGAGGTACGGATAAATTTTCCATGCCCACATCAGTTAACACCTCAATAATAGTGTCTACATTCCCAGAATTATTAAGCTCTTAATGGTTTGTAATTGCTCCTCATCAGAAAATGCTTTAAATTGTTCAACCGTTAATCCCATTATGTCACATCCTATCATATTTCATATATAGTCTTAAAATAAACATTATCTAGAAGCTAGCTACCACAAACAATATAGAATACAGGTATACCGTCTTCATTATCTATTAGACCATATCCTTCACATTCATGGCCTTCGTATTCAATGCCTTCAAAGAATACGTGATCGCCCAATTCTTTATTAGCCATTAAATTGTGCAATTTAAAGAGTAATTCTTCTCTAGTAAAATATGTACCATTATCCGCCACAAGATGAGCCATAATTTCTACCTGCCACATGCCATCTTCTTTATCTTCTTCCAGCAATTCTTCATCGGTAACACGTTCATTATCAAAAAGTTGGTCTTCACTTTCAATCCAAGCTTCATAGGTTACTAGAATTTCAGGTTCTTCTAATCTATCATCGTCATCTGCTTGATCATCATCTACATATTTTTCTACAATTTTATTATATTCTTTTGAAAACTCATCTCTACTATACGTATGTTTGTTAAATATCCAATGCACTTCATCATATGTAGGATAGTTATCTTCATCGCATTCATTAACGTCTTCGACATCTTTACCTTCTGTAGCATCTTGACTGTTTTTCTTATCAAATACATTCTTAATGGTTTCAAATATCACAGGATAATCCTCCTTGTACTGTTTCGGCTTGATTTTAAATAGGTGATATTTTACTACTTCACAGCACCAACCAAGTTGTTTATCTAAATGGGCTTCTTTCGTCATTTTTATGCCTGTTTCTATTAATTGTAATGCCTTCTGTACATGTTCAGATTCATAGCTTTTACCATACCCTAGCATCCCATGAGCATAGCCACAACGATAATACCAAGACCAATCACGATGTTCCTCATCTATACGATTAAATAAATCGATAGCCTCTGCTGCGCGACCATTATTGTTATACATACGTCCTAAGGCGCTTAACAATATAGGCGACAAATTATCAATGCCTATGTTTGTTAATAACTCCATCGCACGCTTGGTGTCTAAACCCTCTTGTTCATTAAGGAGCTTAACCTTTTCCACATCACTTAATTCTTGAAACTCTTCATCCGTAATGTCTTCTATATTGAAATATAAGTTCTTAATAAAGTCACCAAAGTTATCTGCTAACAGAGTAATTGAGTAATCACATTCTTGGTCTACACGAACTACCTTAGGTTCACCGGTTGGACCACACTCACGATAATCGAGGAAAATCATGTCATGACCGCCGGAAATTGTATCGGCTACAACGATACCGATAGGGGGATATTTTACTTTTGAAATCCAAAATTCATTACCCATCTCACCTAAAAGAGAGTATTTTTTATCTCTATCGATGCCATATATTCCTGTTATATATACACAATCGTCATCATCGTTAATAAAACAATTCTTATTTACTACACCACCATTATGGTTTTTAAGTAGTTCAATATATGCTGTAGGCAATGTATAGCCTAGTTCAGCTTCAGCATTCTTAATATCCTCATCGGTAACCTCTCTACCTATATAGGACTCAAATGCATAATCGGTGTCTTTCCAAAATCCAGTCCAATTGAAATCTTTTAGATTATTCATAATACTCTCTCCTAACCAAATAGATAAAATCTAACCACATTTTATGTCATCAATAGAATATTTTTTTATTAAAGCTTTCACCTCACGCCGTATCAAAATGGTATCTATAATATAGGAAAAAATGATATAAGGAGATACGTTAATAATCCCGACAGGGGCCAATATAAGGGCTGCCCACAATAAATTCAGTGAATACGCATACCACTTAAAATGAATGGTATTTAAAAATGGTATAACATAGTCAATAATTCTTACTTCCCATTGCATTAATGGGTTCAATTCCTCACTTGTGCCTAATAGCCAAGTGAAAGTAAGGGCAAATATCAAACCATATACTATGCCAACAGGAATTAATACCTTCGCTCTCTTTTTTAATAAATTACGGCAAATCTCATCTTCTTCCTCTGGTGTTACATCGTATACCATATTATATTGAATCTTAATCCGTCTAAATCGATAGCGAATATACTTATACAAAAGGTTATTCGGTGTATATAACATAATAGACTCCGCATGCTATTGGTAGTAACTAAATCATTAGAGAATATATTATCCATCTATGGCAAAGTAATGTAAATCTTTGAATTCATTATCCCAAAATGTAAAGGAAAAGATGTGCGTATCATCAAAGGATTGCTCACAATATGTCACAGCATCTCGCTCTGGTTCAATAATAGGCATACCTATCCGTGTTTTCACTTCATCAATGGTGACATCTCCATAATAATCTCGTATTTCGTTATAAATGAAAGTAACAATGGAATCTATATTCTTATGATAATTAGTAGCTAATAATTTAGCAGTATCTACATTAGATTCTGTTGGAATCTCATCCCAACAAAATTGTATTCCTTCATAGGTCAATGTATATTGCCTTAACTGTTCATCATATATTACACCATTAGTCATTGTCACAATCCTTTATATAGCTTTCCATTTTTGGTCTTAAATCTAGCACGATGTCCCATTCATCTATTGCTGGCACCTTATGATGTGCAATAAATTCTTCTATAATCTGGAATGCTTCTTGATGTCCTAGCTCATTTTTACCGTATATGATGGCACCTTCTTCGCCTATAGCAGTAACACTAATTTCTATATGTAGTAATTCTGTGTGCTGATCACTACAAACTTGTACGAAATTATATAACTTATTATCTACTGAAATAGCCTTCGATGGTGAAACAATTAGAAAATCTATATCATTATCTTGAATGGAATATAAATTTTGCTCTACTTCTTTAAGGGTTATACCTTCATATTTGTACTCACCTACATCAATAGACCAATCCGTATATGTTTTCTCAAAGGTATCTGTCATATGTATCACCTCTCTTTTACTATATACATTAAAATAAGGTTTCTAATTGACCTGCCATATCTTCTATAAACTCATCGAATTTACAAAGTTCTCTCAACTCTTGATGCTCAGTATCATAACAGCCAATCTTTTTAGACTTAGGGTCCCACACAATTTGCCAATCGTTATACTCGCCTAATTCTTTAGATAAACGTAACAGCTTACGACGTCCCCATTTAAATGGAACTGTATCAATGAGCGGTAAGAACTCTATAGAGATAAAATCTGAATCTGGCAATTCAAAGTAAAGATTATCTCCCTCTAAAAAGGATATTAACGCTTTTGGTAGTTTAAATGGTTTTAATTGATCCATTTTATTTTGTTTATCATGGAACTCTGGTGGCTCTAATGTTTTAAAGTACTCTGCCATTTCCATATCGCCCTTTTCAATGGCAATGCTATAGGGACGCATACCATCTTTTTCCGTGATAGTCACATCTGCACCATGTTCTACCAAATACTTACACATCTGTAAATCCACATACCGGGCTGCTACGCACAATGGCGTTGGCTTAAATGGATATACAGAATCAGGCTTATTATAATTAATATCTACACCATTAGTAACAAAGAAACCTAGAACCTCATAATTTTTGTCCGTAATGGCATTTCTGAAAGCTTTACCTCCATATTTCTCTACTGTATGTCCTAAATCATGAATCAGTTGTAAGTTCTCATATCTCTTGCCATATAAGGCAGCTTGAAAAGCATCTACATCCACAGAGTTCAAAGCGTGAATATTAGCGCCTTGTGCCACAACATAGTCTATTATCTCTTGATTAGCATACCGTACAGCCAATAAGAAACTTGGATTTCTTCATCATTTAAATCTGCGCTATGTTCGACCAACCATTTCACGCTTGGCAAACATTCCATTACTAACGCTAATTCTAGAGGTAAATACTCACTATATTTACCAATTTGTATAGGTTTATAAATATCCCAACCATGCTCTAAAGCTGTATCAAGAGCAGCTATATTTCCTTCAATGATATCTAAGACTAAATCTGGTACAGATTCAAAAGTGCCTAAGTCTTTAAGATGTATCATGTATCTCTCCCTTATAATACGACCTTATTAACCAATAAGTTATAGATTGGACATAAATTGTTCTTCAAAGGCCGTCAATATGCCTAGCAGTTTAGTATCTAAAAACGATAGAGCCTGTTTTCTAATATCCGTTGGAACACCATAATATGCCTGTGCCACACCACCACAAATTGCAGCAACAGTATCGCTGTCACCACCTATTGAGATGGCATTGCGAATAGCATCCTCAAAATCAGTGGATTCAAAGAAAGCTTGCAGTGCTTGTGGTACTGTCCCTTGGCAGCTTTCATTAAACCTATACGTGTCTCTGATTTCATCCAATGTGAAATCCATAGTGTAATAGTGCTGATTAATATAATCTCTGATTTCTTGTATATCTTTACCAGTTTTAGCTAAGTATATGGCAACTGCAGTTGCCTCCGCCCCCTTCATACCTTCAGGATGGTTATGAGTCACTTCTGTAACTAATTTAGAAAGAAGCTTTGCTTCGTCCAAACTACGTGCAGCAAATCCCGCAGCACTAATTCTCATAGCTGAGCCATTACCATAACTATTATATGGCTTTGGATTCTCTGCAAAAATCCATCTATAGAACCGATCGCCATATCCATAACCTGGATAGCATCTCCCAATCGTCTGCATACATTCTACTACATTCTGTGAAAGATTTTTATAATCCGGTTGGCTCATAAGAATTGCCTTTGCTACAGCAAGTGTCATGATACTATCATCAGTTAACACACATTGATCTGTAAAGAGGTCAAAGTCCTTCCGTCTAATATTATTAAATTCGAATCGTGAACCAACTATATCACCAATGATTGCTCCTAACATGTTACTTTCCTCCTATATCCACCCTTTTCGTTTATACTCTTCGATTTTCTCTAAATCAGAATCTGTTGGCTGAGTTTCTTTAGTAGAGTCTATAGAAATATTATTATATGTATCACTCCATTGTCTTAAAAATATTTTTTTCACAGAATCTAATATACGAATATTTCTTGTCATGATTGAATCTAAATTCCATTCATCAATTTCTAATGTTCCTAATTTCTTAGTAATTGAAATATTCGATGATAAATACTCTTTTTTTCTTTTTTTACCAAAATAACCATTTCCAGCGATAATATTAAGTTTCTTTTTCAAAAGGAACTTTATTTCCTATGTATTCAATCTTTTCTTTAATAGTTATTTCTGATACATCTGTGAAGTAATTATCTTGCCATTTTTGCGGAAAAAAATATGTTCAATTTCCCAATTATCTGGTAAAAGGGTATCTTGTTCTTGATAGGCAAGAATTTTTTTAGTAACATCCGTACAAGATTTCTATGTGGATTTTTGAATATGATTTTTCAAGAATAGCCATATCAATTTCTTTTAAAACTGAATATAGGCTTATCAGATTTAACAATTTCAGCATTAAGCTTTAAAATATCTGTCTTAACTGCATTAACAGTTGGAGATATTAAATACTTTGTGAATAGTTCCAAAAAGTAATTTATTTAAAAAAATGCTGTAAATTTAACTTCAAAAATCCTCTTTGTTTCTATGACAGATATAATAAATTACAACAGGATACTTCCAAAACTCATTTGGATATGATGATAGGGTATCTAAGGATTGCTTAATTTTTATTATTCTTAGACCATGCTTCCCCATCAATCTCCTGACCTTTATTAATTACCCTCCATAAATTTAAAAATTATACAAAGATTATCCATTAAATCTACTTCAAATAATCGTTTAAACTTTTCATTAGCATAATATTTTCTTATACCAGGAGTAGTAGTCTTTATATCCTTTTTCTAAAAGCACGTAAATAGAACATATAATAATAAAATAGCTGTTGAATACTTTCTTTATTATATGTTGCTTGTTCATCAAGATTCTTCCATCGTTCAATAAAAAAAGCTTCTTGTTGTCTACATCAAGTTGATTATAAATCTTAGCCTTGAAAATATCGGCTTCAGATAATGGCAATCCTCTATCATTCAATGTAGAGAAAATTGTTAATGCAGTATCTTGAGTGTCTGCTGTTATAGGAAGTAAAATAGCTTGATTCAATAATGCATAAATAAATTGATATACCATTAAAGGATTCTCTAAAGAATGTTTATCTAATAAACGCTGAAATAATCTATAATTTTTTTAGAGTAATTATCTTTAGCATTTTTCACTAGTCTCACCAGTTTCAAGTATTGCTTTAAGAATTTGGTTGCCATCATTATTCATGACACGAGAGGTTAATAAAATATCCGTATAATCAACAACGCCTGTTAGTTTATTGGTTCTCCAGATAGTAGGTTCTATTTTACTAATGAAATTCTTAGCTTCTGCCGTTCTCTCTGATTCTAAGGTATCAGTTAATCTAGTATATATGGCTCTTAATAGTAAAAACAAAGAGGTAATACGCTGTTGCCCGTCAATAATTTCCTGTTCACCGTCATCATTTTCATAAGAAACAATACTTCCAAGAAAATAAGATCCATTATTCTCTGTTCCACCAGAACCTGCAGTAAACTCCCACAAATCCTCAAATAGTGTCTCAACTTGCTCATCACTCCAGGCATATGGTCTTTGATATTCTGGAATAACAAAAGGTTTAAATCTCCCACTTCCTAATAATGTTTCTACACTTTGCTTATTTACTTCTATTGTTGTTGGCATTTCCCATTTCCCCACTACATTTTATAAAAACACTTATATTTCTATTATATAAGAAACCCTACTCCATGAAAATCTATTTACGAATAAACTTACCGAATAATCTTTATTCAGAAAAAAATCATATAAATTTAAAAGGTGCAACTGTTGCAATTAACAGTCGCACCCTTTAGGTTCCTATATAGAAGTTTTGTTAAGGTATATATGTTTATATCTCTTAGAACATTGCATGAGCAAGGAAGTAGCCTACCACACAGCTTGTTAATACGTCAATACAACCAGGTATGAAGGAGAGAATAATAAGTGGTTCAACACCTACACTTAAGCAGGCTAAGAGAACAATAAATCCTAATAAAAATACTAGTTATTCCATTCTGATTTATTAGATTGTGTTTTACTTTTTAGATCTTTCTAGTTCTTGAATACGTTTTTCTAATTGAGCGATTCTTTCATCCGTAGATGTTGTATTTGGTTTTGATTCTGAACCTACTTTAAAACTAAGTCCACCATTAAATCCTTGATTACCATTGCCTACCACAGTACCTACATTAAATTGTACATTTCGGCTTGGGCGATAGTAAGCGCCTAATGCAGTAGCTGTTTCCATGATAATGACCAAATCCTACAGCTACACCTAATCCAGTTTCTCCTTCAGAGAAATTTGGTTGCAATGCAGCTAATGCATAACTTGAGGCTGTTGCCTTATTAACCGTAGTTTCTAAATTCGATCCTACCGATTGAACTTGGCTTATAGCAGATTCCAATTGACCTACTGTTGCCGCATCATGTGCATCGACACCATCAGCTACTTTCACCAAGCGATTATATTTAGCATCAGTATATGTAGTAGGTGTTACTGTTGGCTCCTTATCATAATCCGGCACAGTCTTTTTATAGCCTAAATGTGTAGTCACTTCTTTGAACCGACCCCTTAATGTTAGACCAAAAATCTTAACGTTAAGGAGGTCGGTTTTTCTATGGCAAAATATAGCCTTATATTTAAATTAAAAGTCGTTACCGCATATCTAAATGGCGAGGGTGGATATGAGTATTTAACTAAGAAATATGGTTTAAAGACTACATCACAAGTTCGTCGTTGGATTAGTGCATTTAAAGAATTTGGTAAAGATGGTTTGTGTCGAAAGCGAAATAATACAAGATATACTTCAGAATTTAAGCTAGCTGTGGTAGAGTCATACTTAACTAGTGAATTATCGTATCGGCAAATTGCATTACAATACGGGCTGAATAATCCTTCATTAATAGCTCGCTGGAAATCGGAGTTTATGAAATATGGGACCAATGCTTTTGTCGAGCGACCGAAAGGACGAATACCTACCATGAGTCGAACAGATGAAAAAGCAAAGATTAGCACACATACTAAATCTCGTAACCAAAAGAAGAAAAAAGAATTAACACCAGATCAAGCTCGTATTTTAGAACTGGAAAAACAATTACGCTATGCTCAAATAGAGAACGCCTATTTAAAAGAATTGAGGAGATTGCGCATCGAGGACGCTCGAAAAATGAAAGAGCAGCAAGAATCATTAGCAGTCTCCGAAGAGAATTCAAACTAACTGAGATTCTTGCTGCCTTACGTTTTCCAAAAGCAACATATATGTACTGGCAACAGCGCTTTGACCAAGTAGATCCAGATCTACAAATACGAATAGCTATTGAAGATATTCGTAAAGACCATCCCCACTATGGATATAGAAGATTGTTACCCTTGTTACAATCACGAGGTATTGTTATTAATAAGAAACGATTGCAACGAATTATGCAAAAGTTCAATTTGCAAGTAATAGCATTTTCTCGTAAGAGCCGAAAATATAACTCATATAAAGGCGTTAGAGGACGGATTGCACCTAATCGCATTAAGCGTAGATTCCATTGTAATCAACCACATCAAAAAATTACTACAGATACAAGTGAATTTAAGTATTATGAATTAGATGCAAATGGTGCTTTGAAAGTTAGAAAACTATACTTAGATCCATTTATGGATTTATATAATCTTGAAATTATCAGTTTTAGTATAAGTCCTACACCATCAGCTGAGGCTATACTTTCAGCACAACAACAGGCGATTGAAAAGACTGCTGATGCTAAGTATCGGCGGACATTTCATTCTGACCGTGGTTGGGGTTACCAAATGAAAGCGTATCAACATAATTTAAAAGTGCATAATATATTCCAAAGTATGTCTAGAAAAGGTAATTGTCTCGACAATTCACCAATGGAAAATTTCTTTGCCATCTTAAAACAAGAGATGTATTATGGCAATACTTTTCATAGCTATGCTGAGTTAAAAATGGCGATTGAAAACTATATTATGTATTACAATACTAAACGAATTAAGGAAAGATTGAACTGGCTAAGTCCAATTGACTATCGTTTAGCTACTACTGCAGCATAAAAAATTCCGAGCAACCAGTTTAGGTTACTCGGAAATAAAAGTCTAACTTTTCGGGGTCACTACACTTTATCTGGGTATTTTATTGTATAACCAGATATATCTCCTGCATCATGGCCAAATGCAATGGTTCCTTCTTCTGTAGCCACGCTTGCATAACCGATAGCAGTGCCATATTTGACAGTAGTACCGGCCTTATGTCCCAATGCCAAACTATTCTCCGCCTTAGCGCCTGTAAAACCACCACCCACGGAAGTAGAAGCAAGGCCAAGGGTCATACCATTAGAGCCCCCCACAACTGTACTGCCATTTCCTACGGTCATAGCATCACGAGACCCAACAATTGTACTATATTCACCATTGGCAATATTTTTATGGGTCACAAATTTACGACCTGTAAATTCACGCCCGCCACCGCCAAGAATGGAGGCACCAGTGCCTACAGCTTCATTTTTACTGCCCCCAAATACGGAGGACCACATACCAACACCAGTATTCCCTAAACCACCTGCAAGTGTACTCCCTTTACCATCTGCATTGTTTTGAGAACCGCCAATAACAGAACCAATTTCACCAGCTGCATTGTTGCCACGACCACCGGCAATGGAACTATGTAATCCATATGTACCATTAGAATTACCACCTGAAATAGATGAGGACTCACCATACGCAATATTATCTTCCCCACCGCTGATTGTGGCATAATTGCCTACTAGGGTTCCTACTGCTTCAATCTGATTTTTTGTACCACCAAGAATGGCACCATTTTGTATTTCTTCGTGAACAATATTTTGAAAGCCCCCTACAATAGCGGTATAAGGACCTTCGGCCATATTTTTCGTTCCCCCAAGAACGGTACTATTTTCCCCTTCTGCTAGATTAGGGGCTTTATCCTTACCGCCACTTACAACAACACTACCATCGCCTAACGCTTGATTACCGACCGTATAGCCACCAATTACTTGACCAGCTGCATCTACGCTAGGTGTACTTAATACAATAACCGTCCCTAATGTTAATGCAAATACACAAAGAGTTACTGCGGTACTAAGGTGCTTTACGTTCTTAGGATTATAATTGGGGAAATTCATCTTACCAGTTAACATCATTTGTACTTTATTCATTTTCTCTGCTCTCTCTTATCTCTCTATGAATATATAAAACTACTTACAAAAACTACTTACAAAAATTAACTCCTTTCTTGAAATACACAATACACAGATCACTTTCTAAATAATTTTTTTATTCAGAAAAAAACTATAATATAAATTAATTATAAATTAATTTCACTTTTTTTATAATTATTATTACTTATAATCATATAACTAGTATTCATAACGATTTGCTCTTTTCTAATGCTATACTAAAAAAACAATGTATGTTAATTAATTTTATTAGTGTAGAGGATCATACATATGAAAGAATGTAAAAAAAGAAAATAGTAACTGGTTATAAATGCACCAGTACCAAAAAAATCATGTTATTTTCCATGATTTTAACGGCTATGAGCGCATCCATTGTATATGCAGCAGATAGTAATGTGGCCGATGAACCTAAAGCATCTCATACCATTACTGTAACTGCTACTAGAACTATGGAGGATATCGTAAAAACGCCAAGTGCTGTATCTGTTGTAACAGACAAAGATATTGAAGCACGAAGAGTTGATACGGTAACAGATGCTCTACAAATGTTACCTGGCGTGTATAAAAGCCAAAAAGCAAATGGTGGATTACAAATCCGAGGATTTGATTCTACAGATACATTGGTATTACTTGATGGCGTACCAATGAACAATACTTTTAATAATGGTGTTGATTGGGAAGCTATACCAGTGCATTCTATTGAAAGAATCGAATTAGTACGTGGTCCTAGCTCCTCTTTATATGGTGGCAAAGGTGTTGCCGGTGTTATCAACATTCAAACGAAACAACAACAGCCAAAGAAATCTGGTAAAGCTATCCATTGGCATGGGCAAGTTGGATATGGATCACATGGCACGCTTAATAATGAACTAGGATTTGATGCACAAATATCTAATCGCATTACTGTGGGTATGTCTGCAGAACAAAGAAACTGATGGATATCCAGGTTTCTTTATTACCGGTAGAGCTGCCAACATAAGACCGTCTACGGTAACAGTTACACCTGACAATCCAGTTCCACAAACAAAAGACGGTTCCTATCTATTGGGTAGTCGTGGTGATAAGTCATATAACAATAAGAATCTATCTGCTTATGTAACAATGAAACTCCGTGATAGAGAGTCATTAACCTATTCCTATCTATACACAAAAAATAGATATGCCTACGAGAATCCAATGAGCACCATCACCGTAAATGGTGTACCTATATTCTCTGGAAATGTGAAAATTAATAATCAAAAATATGTAGCACTTAGAACAAGTAGATATTTAGGCTATGATGGATTAAAAGAATATCATGCTCATAACCTACAATATAAAAATGACAAAAATAAGTTACAAGTTACGTTCAACATACTAGATCGAAAAAAAGATGGTTTCTCTAGCCCTAGCAATCCAAATACACCTAACTACAGTGGCCCTGGAGATGATTCATTCTATCCTGGAAAAACAATTAATTTTGATGCACAAAAAGTATGGGATCGTATGGGGAAACACAGCGTTGTTGCTGGCATTAACTGGAAAAAAGAAAGCTTTGAGCAAAAACGACGAGAATTAACTAATTGGAGAAATCATTCTTCCTTTGATTCGACCACATATCCTGGTGGTTTGTATGAAATCAACAAAGGTGCCACAAATAATTTAGCACTATTCGTCCAAGACACATACCGTCCTAATTTTAATTGGGCTATTTATACAGGGCTTCGCGTAGATCGATTCAAAAAATTCGATGGTCAACATGTTACCTATGATACGACAAATAATAGATATGACACTGTAAATCATGGTGAAGGCAGCTATACTGAGTGGAGCCCAAAATTAGCAATTGAACATTATGTAACCGATTCCCTAAACGTATACGCATCATATGGTCACTCCTTTAATCCACCTCCACTAAGCCAAGTATATCGTTACAGTGATGTGGTACGAGCAAATCCTAACCTTGATCCAGAGCGTTCAGATACATTTGAAATAGGTTTGAAAAAAGAATGGGGTACCAAAACTGCATTAAATCTATCCGGTTTCTATGTAAAAACAAAGGATAAGGTTAAATATGTAACACATTATGATAGTAATGGTGATGTAGATTATAAAATGTATGAAAATGTCGACCAAGAAACGCGTCGCGGTATAGAATTAGAACTTCGTCATCAACTATCATCTAAATGGTCTGTATTTGGAAACTATACATGGCAAATGGGACGTATAAAACATAAAGATTTACCTAATACAAATGCCAGCGGGTATGAAGAAATCAATTATGATATACCTAAACACATATTCCATGCTGGCCTTGAATATACTAATGGCAAATGGAATGCACTTTGGGATGCTCAATATGTAAGCCGTCGACAATCAGTAGATGATATTACTGGTCAATACGGTTCTGCAGATAGCTACTTTATCTCTAATATAGCAATGAATTACAAATTATCCAAAGAAGCGACATTGCAACTAGGTATTCAAAATGTATTTAATCGTGTTTTCTACGATGATGAAGCTACAGCTGGCCGTACATATTCGGCAAGTATGAAGTTTAAATTCTAATAATTATTTATCAATTACTATATAGCTGTTATTTAATTTAACTACAACTACATAAGTTAGTTTTTAAATTAAATATGTAAAAACAGATAAAAAGCCCATCGCATAATACTATGCGATGGGCTCAATATTATTTATCTATTTCAATTCCATTAACATATGCAAATTTAATCATGGTAGAGCCATAAAAACTCACTCGTATCTAATGAAATATTTTTCTTTAGGAATTTCTTTCAACTGATTATAAAAAGTCAATATACATACTTCTTAACTCAGAATTTTTTTGATTATTTTATTAAAAATATTGTTGAGCTTTATCTTTTCCACCATAATGATAAATATAATATAGTAGATTATGATCGTTTATATCTCCCTCTATAAGTTTTTCAATATTACGTTCTGTATCTTCAAAATCTTCAAATAGCGGTATTATATATTCCTCACATAACTTGCTAACTTCATCTACAGTATATTGATAGCTAGCACCTGCTAATTGATACCAATGCCATTCCGTTCTATTTAACAAACGACCTAATTCTCCGCCATATACAAACCCGTTATGAATATTAGCTTTTTTCATAGATTTAGAATAAATGGCAATATGTGGAACAAACTCTACGCTATCTGCATAGTTATTTCTATTAGCTTGAAAGTAGATTTCAAAGATAAGGTCTTTATTCTTAGAGGTTTTCTTTAATTTCTGACCTTTACTAACTACCTTAAAATCAGGAAATTTACTTGCTATCTCCTGCCAAGCTTTTTCACATAACTCTCTAGGTTTCAAGATTGTAAAAAGCACTCCTCTAATAATTACTTACTGCTTCGCTTCTAGTAAGCA
>BNJV01002160.1_pt1 | contig 141735 bp, 191 predicted proteins | sample 8540591 | NCBI WGS metagenome assembly BNJV01 (sample SAMD00202457, study PRJDB9452) | human saliva metagenome | host: Homo sapiens
ACTGGACTTTTTCCAGTCTTTTTAGTATAATATAATGTATTTAAGAGAGAAGGAGAACTAGGAAAATGATTTTTAACGTCACTGGGAGTATATTTCCATTATTGTAATGATAGCAATAGGTTATATTTTTAAGAAAGAGACACTGGTTTCACCATACATTCAGTGAAAAATGTATCGAAACTCATAACAAATGTGGCATTACCATGTTCAATATTTTTATTCTGTATTAAAATATTTAGACATGAACGTATTGAAAGAATTATCAAATCGTCTAATTTTTTTACATTTGCTTCAGTCATTATAGGCTATATCACAGCTTACATTGTAATAAAAATATTCAAGATAAGAAGAGGTCGTCGTGGGGTATTTTTATAATGCTATAGTAAATGCAAATACAATTTTTATTGGGACTTCCTTTAAATATGGCACTTTTTGGGAAGAAGCTTCCAAATATTATTTAATGTATTATATAACAAATACAATATCAATCTGGACATTAGGATATATACTTCTGGAAAAATGATTCTACGGAAGAAAAGGAAGGTAAAGGAGGATTTAATCCTAAAAAACTGCTTTCGCCGCCACTTATAGCTTTTGTAGCTGCATTTATAGTTTTAGTTCTGGGAATAAGTATTCCTAAGCCTCTGGTGGAAACTACAAAGTATCTTGGTAACATTGTTACTCCTCTTGCACTGCTTTATATCGGTATTGTTCTTGCATGATGCAGGACTTCATAGTATAAACTTTGATTTGGATACGATTTTAGCTTTACTGGGAAGGTTTGTATTTTCTTCAATCGTTATGGTTGCATTACTGAAAGTTACAGGACAGTTTATGCAGCTGGATTCACTGGAAATTAAAACATTTGTTATACAGTCGGCAGCCCCTGTATTTGCGGCATTGCCAATTTTAACAAATCAGACAGAAGGGGATATAGAGTATGCTACAAATGTAGTTACTACAAGTACAATTTTTATTTGTGGTTGTCATACCTGTACTCATGATGTTTTTTTAAAGTAAAAATATTATAAAAAGGAGGAGAAGATGAAGGATAAAGATAAAGTACTGGCATTATTCAATTACATTTCAGAAATATCTAAAAATCTAAAAAAATACAAAAACAAATATTGCAGAAGAAAAATGGTTTGATTTTTTTAGAAAAATTTTCCTAAACATAAGGATATTATTTTTGAATATAAGAATTTAGATGAAAAATATTTTTGAAAAAGGAAGAAGGTAAGCTTTTTAGAAATAAGAAAACCGAAATTTTTTTAAAGCCGTTATATATAGATGAATATCTGCTGAAATGGATTGAGGGAGATTGGAAAGATTACAGAGCAGCTTTTGGAAGTTAATGAAAAGATATTTGTTGAAAAATACTGAAAATGGTTCAGGAGAAATAGTTGATATAACACCTGAAATAGAGGGAAAAATACAGGAAGAACTTGAGAAAAAGAGAGCTATGGGTAGAAAAACAGATGGCTATAGAAGAAGTAAGAAATTTTTTTGATACTCTTTATATCAAATATCTAGAACTTAACAAAAGAAACTGAAACATTGGAACTTGTAATTGGAAATGGAATAGTGAGAATAAAAGAACAAAAATGTTTATTATCCTGTTTTGTTAAAAAAAGATAAAAAAATAGATTTTTAATGCCAAAGATAATATTTTTAATTTTGTCAGATCCTCATACAAATGAAAGTTTTTCTCCAAATTTATATACAAATTTTTTAAATGAAATAGATGATATTCATCTGGAAAATGTTTTTGAACTTGAAAAGAAGTAAAAGAAAGAAATTTACATCCATTAAATAGAAAAGAAACAGTAGACTTTTTTAAAAAGTTTATTCATAGTTTAACTAATAGAGGTTTTTTATCGAAGATGGTGATATAGAAGATTTAAAAGGAATATGGAGATATATTTATAGAAGATAACCCTCTGATTTTTATAAGAAAAAGAAACGGGAATAGTAAAAGGCAATAGAGAATATAACAGAGAAAAATAGAAAAATTCCGGAGAAATTCCTGCTCATCTTTATGAATTAGTTGGGGTAGCTAGTGAAGAAGAAAATGAAAATACAGAAAAAGATTTCAGGGAAGAGGAAATTTTATTTGTAAAAGGATGCAAACACTGAACAAGTCAATATAGCAAAAACAAATAGAAAAAATAATGCAGTTGTAGTTCAGGGACCGCCAGGAACCGGAAAGACCCATACTATTGCCAACCTGTTAGGTCATTTTCTGGCACAGGGGAAAAATGTTCTTGTAACAAGTCAGACTAAAAAGCATTGAGAGTATTAAAGGAAAAAAATTCCGAAAAGCATACAAGGACTATGTATTTCAATTTTAGATGATGATAATAGTGATATGAGAAAAATCAGTTGAAACTATTTCAGAAAAAAATTGGGTAACTTTTACTTCAGAAAAATTAAAAAAGAAGTAGAGGAACTGGAAAAATAAGAATAAAAAGAATGCAGTGATTTAGAAAAATATAACAGATCAAATGTGGGTATAAGATATAGGAAAGCAAAATCCATAGATTTTAATGGAGAAACTTTTTATAAAAGATATAGCAAAAATATTTGAGGGAAAATCCTGAAATTGCTGGAAAAATACCTGGAAAAATCTCGGAACTGGTACCTTGTCCCATTACAAATGATGAATTTTTCTTTCCTTAAAACAAAATATAGACAACAGGTATCTGAAAATGAAGAAAAAGGAAATAGTTTCAGGTTTAAATAACATTTCTGATTACCTGGATGTTAGTGAATTTGAAGAATTGGTCAATGACAAGAAACGTACATGGAAAGAACTGGAAAAAAACTTTTAAATGATAACAGTTTTAATATTCACAGTAATATTTTTATATGTAAAATGGAAAAGAAATAATAGATTTTAAAAAGTTTAAGGAAAATTATGATGTAAGACAGACTATTCCGAAAAGAACTGACAGAAGATATGGAAAAATGGAAAGTAGATGCGGCTATATCAGGAGGAACAGATAACGGAAATAAAATAAACTGGCAAAAATTTTATTGAGGATATAAAAGAATTGCATGAATATTTAAATAATCTGAGACCAAAGTTATTTAAGAAAAGAATCGATTTTTTTCAGGAATAGCTCTTCCTGATGCTGTAAAAATGATTCAGGAACTTAAAAATGCTTTTAATAATCCTGGTCTTTATGTTTGGTTTGAATGTAAAAAGCAAAAATAGAATTGGAAGTAGAATAACTTTTAAATGAAGAAACAGTAAAAAGATGTTGCAGAATGTAATCTGCTTTTTAGAATATTTTAATTTACTTATTCAGGAAAAGGAACTTAAAGAAAGCTGGAAGGAGCTTATAGAAAATAATGGAGGAATTTCAGCAGATTCTTTAGGTGGAAGTTTTATTGATTATGCTTTTTGAGTCTGTAAAGGAAATAGAATATTTTTCTTAACTGGAATTATAAGGAAAAAGGCTAAACTCTTAAAAAATATTGAAAAATTTTGGAATAAATAGAAATTGTCTTTTTAAGGAAACAAATATTTCTATGGAGGAAATAAAGGATATATTAAATTCTGCAAAAAAATATCGAAAAAGTAATGGAAAATTGGAAGTAAGGCCTTAAAATTATCGGAAAAGGAAGAAAAATATTCGCTGTATACTGAAAAAAATAAAAATATAACAAAAAGACTCTATACTTGATGAAAAATAAAAAAATGCAGTAGTCAATGAAGAAATAAAAAGAATATTCAAAAATTTGAAACAGCTGGAAATATTAACAGCTAAGCAGGAATATTACAAGAAAAGGGAAGATATACTGGAAAGAATAAATAAAACTGCTTTCAAATGGTATGAAGAATTAAAGAATGGTAAAATTGAAGAAATTGAAGATATATGTGAGGTATGGAAATGGAAACAGCTTTCACAGGAATTGGAAAAGCTGGAAAAAGAGCCATATGAAGATTTAGAGAAGAAAGCTCTTTGAAAAAAAGGGAAAAATATAAAAAGGCGATGTTGGAACTGGTTGAAAAGAAATCATGGTACCATGTGCTGATGACTTTTATTGAAAAAAGAAAAATTTAATGGTAAGCCAGGCATTAAGAGGTTGGGAACAGACAATACAGAAAAATAGGAAAAGGTACAGGAAAAATGCCTCATTATATAGAAAACAGGCAAAAAGAAAAATGAATATCTGTCAGAAAGCTGTTCCGGCCTGGATTATGCCAATGAATAAAGTAATTGATACTTTGAATCCTGCAGAAAATAAATTTGATGTTATAATTATAGACGAAGCCAGCCAGTCGGATATAAGTTCGTTAGTGCTTCTATATATGGCAAAAAAAGGTTATTATCGTGGGAGATGATAAGCAGGTAAGTCCATTGGATATAGGAGTAAGCGTTGAAAAAGTAAATTCATTAAGAGAAAAATATATAAAAGGAAAAATCATCAATGATGATTTATATGGATTAAATTCTTCGCTTTACTCAGTGGCTGCAACAACATACCGTCCACTGATGTTGAAGGAACATTTCAGATGTGTTCCTGAAATAATAGGATATAGCAATAAAACTTCCTATGACTTGAAAATAAAACCTTTGAGAGAATCGGGATCATCGGATTTGAAACCGGCAGTCATAAATTATAAAGTTCCAGGGATGAGGGATGAGAAAAGGAAAATAAATGAACTCGAAGCTAAAACAGTTGTATCTTTAATTAAAGCATGTATAGAAATGAAAAGAATATGCTGACAGTTCTTTTGGAGTAATTTCTCTTTTGGGTGATGAACAGTCTGATCTCATTCAGAAAATGATAGTGGAAAAAAATAGATGTGACAGATATAGAAAAACATGATATTCTATGGGAAATTCAAGTCATTTTCAAGGAGATGAAAGAGATGTCATATTCCTTACAATGGTTGACAGTAATTCCGGAGAAGTGCCTTTAAGAGTGATGACTGATGGAACTGAATCAGCAAGAAAGAAAAAGATACAATGTTGCAGCGAGCAGGGCTAAAAAAATCAGATGTGGGTAGTTAATTCCCTGGATGTTGATAATGATTTAAAAACAGGAGATATTAGAAAAGAATTTTTGGAATATATCAGCAGTCCTAAAAGAAATGATTTTTAACTGAAGAAATGGAAAAATTCAGAATCGGTTTTTTTGAAGAAAAAAATAGCAAAAATACTTAATATCAGAGGGATACCATATAGAACAGCAATGGGAAGCAGGGTTGTACAAAATAGATATGGTTGCACTTTTCAGGATAAAAAAAGTGGCGATAGAATGTGATGGCGAAAAATGGCATAGTACTGAAGAACAGATAAGGGAAGATATGGAACGTCAGAATGTTTTTAGAACGTTGTGGATGGGAGTTTATAAGAATAAGAGGAAGCAGATATTTCAAAAATCCTGAATCTATAATGAAAAGCTCTTATAGAAGAGTTGAATAGAAAAGGAATATATCCTGAAAGTATGGAGGATAAAAAGGTATTTAGTAAAAAGAAAAGGAACTGTTGAATAAAATAAAAAAATAGGGCATTAAAAATTATGAAATTCTAGAATAGTAATAATAAGACAGTAATATGTATTTAAGTTTTACTCTATTGGAAAAAAATGAAAATATGTAGTAATTATAATAGAATATTTTTCAAAAAAATAAATGAAAGGACTGAAAAATATGAAAAATTAATAATGATAGTAAGTTCTGCTCTGATTCTTTCTTCATGCTCAGTAATCGAAGCGGCAGGAAGCATAGCAGGTGAGACAATAAAAGGCATGGAAACTGTTGCAGGAGCGGCAATTAAAACAACAGGAAACATTATAGGTGGAATAAATTGGTGGAAATGAAGGGAAATTAATGCAAAAGGTGTAAAATATAAATTTTCCAAAGCAAAAAGTTGAAAAATGATGGAAATACAACAATTGTAACCGGAGTTCTTTCGCATAACGGAAGCTGGCAAAAATGTAAAACTGGAAAGTTCCATGCTTTTGATAAAAAGGGAGATAAAATAGGAGATGCTGTCGATACAATAGATTCCCTTGAAAAATAAGAAATGGGAGTTCAGGGCAGTTATAAATTCAGGTGATGTGAAATCATGTAAAGTAAAAAGATTCTTATGTGAGTGCTGAATAGCCTGTCTTAAAAAAATTGGAAAAAAGGGCTTAAAAGAAAAATAATAATGTAAAAACTATATTTTTTCATTTGCTAGAATTTTACCATATAAAAACATTTATCATTAAGGAAAAAGTCAAACTGTTTGACCTTTAAAGGCTAGTTTTGACTTTTTCCTAAATATATTCTGTTTTGTATATGTAAAATTTTGCAAAATGATAAAATATAGTTTTTTATTATATTTAATCTATTATTTTGAGACAGACTTTTCTAATGTTTCTATGACGGAATATCATTTTTGGATGAGGATAAAAAGATGATAAATAATCCAAAAAAACACATAAATAAAAGTAAGAAAAATCTTTCTCAAATTGAAAAAAACATAGAAATTGTGATATACTTATCTGTAAAAGACTAATTAGAAACAGAGGTATAAATAAATGGCGGAAACACCGTTAATGAAGCAATATAAGGAAATAAAGTCAGAGCATGAGGACTCCATATTGTTTTTCAGGCTAGGAGATTTCTATGAAATGTTTTTTGATGATGCAGTAAAAGCTTCAAAAAGAACTTGGATTGACGCTTACTTCCAGAAATAAGGAAAAGGATGTGGATGTGCCTCTTGCAGGAGTTCCATATCACTCTGCAAATTCGTATATATCAAAATTAGTTTCAAAGGGATATAAAATAGCAATATGCGAACAGGTGGAAGATCCTAAGACTGCAAAAGGAATTGTTAAAAGGGAAGTTACAAAGATAATAACTCCTGGAACAGTTATTGATGTGGATACACTTGATGCAAAGAGCAATAATTATCTGATGAGTATAAGAATTGCAGAAGAAAAAACAGGAATAGCATATATAGATATTACAACAGGGGAATTTAAAGTAACAGAAATAGAAAGTGACAAAGAATGTTCGGGAATGGTAAACGAACTTAATAAAATAGAACCTAAGGAAATACTTGTGACATCTTCCTTTTATGAAACAGCAAAAGGAATACTGGAGGATTATGCAAGAAAAAATAATGCAACGGTTACATGTGTAAATAAAGTCAGAGATTCGGAAAAATTTCTGACAGACTATTTTGGAGTAGTTTCGCTTGAAAGCTATGGAATAAAAAATAGAAAAGGCAGTAATCGAAGCAGGAGCAATGGCACTTGACTACATACTGACAATGCAGATTGAAAATGAACTTACAGTGGAAAAGATGGAATATCTGAATGTGTCAAACTATGCTGAGATTAACTCAATTACAGCGAGAAATCTGGAGCTGACTAAAAACCAGCGTGAAAAAAACTGTATTTCGGATCGCTTTTATGGGTTCTTGACAGATGTAAGTCTTCAATGGGGAACAAGACTTCTCAAAAATATATAAACAATCCTCTACTGGATGTAGAGAAAATTTTTAAAAAAAGACAGCAGGATGTGCAGTATTTTATTGACAATATACTTATACGTGAAGATATAAAGGAAAAAAACTTGAAAATGTCTATGATCTGGAAAGGCTTTCAGGGAAAATAGTTTTTGGGAAATGAAAAATGGGAAAGACTTGACAGCACTTAAAAAAATACTGTGAAATCAGCAATTGAAATAATGGAAATATTTAGAAATACTGAATTTTTTTCAAGGATATAGAAATTCAGGTTTTTGATTGATATATAAAGCTTATTGATACAGGAATAGTTGAGGACGCACCTTTTTCAGTAAGGGAAGGTGGAATGATAAAAAGAGGATACAGCAGTGAACTGATGAAATCTATCATATTATGAATTCAGGTAAGGATTTTCTTCTGGAAATAGAAGGAAGGGAAAGGGAAGCTCACCGGAATTAAAAAAATATGAAGATAAAGTACAATAAAGGTATTTGGTTACTTTTATTGAAATTACTAAATCCAATCTGGATATGGTGCCTGAAACATACATAAGAAAGCAGACTCTTTCAAATGCTGAGAGATTTGTAACTCCTGAGCTGAAGAAATATGAAGATACAATTATAAATTCCAAGGCTAAAATAGAGGACATGGAATACTATCTGTTCAAGGAAATAAGCGGGAAAAATAAAGGAACATAAGTCCCTTCTGATAAGACTTGCTGAAAAAGCTTGCTTATCTTGATGTGATGATTTCCTTTGCTACTGCAGACGATAGAAAAATGGATATGTGAGACCTGAAATAAGTAATAGATTTGATATGAAAATAATTGAAGGAAGACATCCGGTGGTAGAAAAACTCATTGGAAGAGGAGATTTTTGTATCAAATGACACTGTACTTTCAGAAAAAAAGAAAAAAATTTGTAGTCCTGACGGGACCGAAATATGTCTGGAAAATCCACTTATATGAAACAGGTTGCACTTATTTCAATAATGGCTCAGATTGGCTCATATGTTCCTGCAAAGGAAGCAAAACTTTCGGTTGTAGATAAATATCTCACAAGGATAGGAGCATCAGATGACATACTTTCAGGGCAGAGTACATTTATGGTGGAAATGAGTGAAGTTTCCAACATTATAAACAATGCCACTGAAAAAGCTTGATTATACTGGATGAGGTAGGAAGAGGAACTTCCACGTTTGACGGAGTTTCAATAGCAACTGCCATTTCTGAATATCTGCATGAAAAAAATAAGGCAAAGACAATATTTGCAACCCATTATCATGAACTGACTGATTTGGAAAAATAAGTTTGAAAAATATTGTGAATTATCGGATTGAAGTAAAGGAAAAAAATGGAAAAGTAATGTTCCTGAGAAATATTATAAAAAGGTGGAGCTGACAGGTCTTACGGTATAGAAGTGGCGAAACTGGCGGGACTGCCTAAGGAAATATTGAAGGAAAGCAGGGAAATACTGCATAGATTGGAACAGCGTAAGGAACTGATTGAAAAGACTATAAATGTAAAACAGCTTTCTTTTTTTGGTCAGATTGCTGAAATTGACAGGAAGTATGAAGAAAAAATGATAGATGTGGTTGAAAAATGAAAGAGATGAGAAAAATAGATGAAGTAATATTTGATATTGAAAATAAAGATATAAATAATATTACTCCTATGGAAGCATTAAAATTTTTATCTGAAAATAAAAGCTAAATTAGAGGAGAAAAATAATGTGGAAAAAAATAGCCTATGGAGGTCTGCTGGTTGTCCTGATATATTTTTCTTTTATGCTGTATTTTTTTAAGAAAAATAGATTCGCCTGCAGATCAGATGAAAAAGAGATGAAGGCAAAAAAAGTAGTGTACAAACTGAAGGATGATGCGATTATTTACGCAGATGAACAGATAGGTTCTGATGGCGATAAAATAATAAAAATTTAAAAATGTTATTGTTGATCTGATCAAGAAGGAAATGCTAATATCTGGAAAAAGAAGGGGAAATAAACACTGAAACTTCAGATATAACATTAACTGGAAAAAGTTGTAGGAAGTACAAAGGATAATAAATGGAATTTGTATACTGAAAAAGGTGGATTACAAAAAGAAGGGAGATAAAATAATCTCTGAAACAAGGACAAAGAGTACTGAAATAATGTCGATAAAGACTGAAATGGAATCTGATAAGCTAGAAACAACAACAGCATTTCAGGAGCTGACTGCAGACAGGAAATGTAATCTATAAGGAAACTGAAAAAGAAAAGGAACTTAAATCAACAAGGTAACTTATAATGATGTGAATAAAGTTGCCACAGGTGAAGGAAATGTAAGCTACAAAGATGATAAAGGTAACTATTACGGCAAATAAAGCTACGTATTATATGCAGCCTGAAGTAATAAATGCCGAAGGAAATGTAAAGTATAATGATGCTGAAAGTAACATAAGTGCAGATAAGGCAACATATTATATGCAATCTGAAGAAATACATGCTGACGGGAATGTACATTATGTAGGTAAGAACGCAACAATTACAGGAAATAGTGCAAAAGTACTTTGTAAAAGCAGAAACAGGTTGATGCAACAGGAAATGTAAATTATTCAGGAAAAAGATCTTAAAGTTTCTGCAAAACCATGTATTTTATGATGAAGTTAAAAAAATAGTAAATGCTGATGGAAATGGTAGGTTTAATTATCTTCCAAGATCAACTACAGGTACATTTAGAAGCGGGGTCTATGATTTGGCAAATGAAACATTGACTACAAATGAATTCTATACAATGAATTATGAAGATTATCATATGGAAGGTACAAGCCTCGTGTATCTGTTTAAAACAGGAGATGCAACTTTTAACAGTAAGTTTGCTGTAACAAAAGCAGAACTTCACAGTTGCAGGAGATAATGGTCATATGAATACCATAGCTAAAAATATATTTTCAAATAAAATGGTCATGACAAGTGTACAGGGAGATAAAATAACATCTGATACCGGAGAAGGAAGTTTTGAAAAGAAGGAATTCAGATTTGATGGAAATGTAAATGGTAAAATAAGAGGGAAATGTAAAGAATTTTGCAACGAATCCTACAAAGCTTTGTTGAATCTGAAGCTGTTCACTTTAGAGGAAATACTGCAAAAATATATTTTATTTCCCATAACAATAAGGATATGAGTGTTACAAGAAGTGAAATTAAGGAAAATGTACATATGAGATATAAGGAAGTAAACCTGACTTCCCAATATAATGAAATTGATACCGGAAAAATCTGGTTCTTGCAAGAGACGGAGTTAAACTTGACTTCAGAAATGATACACAAATGACTTCGAATTTTCTTTATCTGGATTTGAAATAAAGAAGAAGGGCATGCTGAGAAAAAAATGTAAAAATTGTAAGTAAGCTGCCACAATTTGCAAATTTGAATACAAGTGCAGATAAAGCAACAGTTTACATGAAGGAAAAAAAGATAAACCTGAATGGTAAAGTTATTACTTATCAGGGAAAACAAAGATTTCTTCTAATAATGCAATGTATGATATTGATAGAAAAGTGCTTGAAAATAGCGGAAATATAAAAATGCAGTATCATGTACCAGATGGAAATAATAGTTCGCCCTCAAGGAAAATCAGATCCCTAAAAAAATGTAGCAGCTGTAGAAGAAGTTATAAATAAGCTTTCTGTTTCACAGAACGAAGTAAATAACAATGGCAAAAATACATCTTCCTAAGACAATGACTGCATCAAATGGAGTTCCTGTTACAGTAAGATGGACAACTTCAAATTCGTCATTTCCTGGCAGTAACTGGAAAAATAAATAAACAGTTTTTAGGTGGAGATAATAAGTCAGTTGTGTTGAAGGCTGTAGCTAAAGCAGGAAAATGATTCCAGGGAGAAAAGTTTCAATGTGACTATTCCTGTAGAAACAACTAGGGAAATGCTGGAAAGAGTCGCAAGAAATATTTATGTGCCTGAAACAGGTAAAAACTTCCTTCTTCTGTAAGAGTGGATATAGGAAAAAGGAACAATTGACGTGCCAATAGTATGGATGTCAGGTGGAAACAGGGTACAAAAATGCAACAGGGAGCAAAAAGGATTGACTGCTATCCTGAATTATAAGGGTACAGAATACAAAAAAACAGTATTAATTAGCTGTGGGAAATTAAAAATAAATAATTAGGAGCTGTTATATTACAATGAGTAGAAAAATTAATATAGAGGCTGACAGTTTGAAGAAAAATATATAAAAATAGGGAAGTTGTTAAAAGTGTCAGCTTAAGCATGGAAAAAAAGGTGAGGTTGTGGGACTTCTGGACCGAAACGGTGCAGGAAAAACAACGACATTTTTACATGATAACCGGAATTGTAAAGCCAAACAACGGAAGAGTACTATACAATGGAGAAGATATTACAAATTTTCCAATGTATAAGAGGGCTAGACTTGGACTGGGATATCTTCCTCAGGAAGCTTCAGTATTCAGAAATCTTACTGTTGAAGGAAAACATAGTTTCAGTTTTGGAAATGCGTGGAATTCCTAAAAAGGAAAGAATAGAAACAATGAATAATCTTATAGAAGAATTTAAACTTTCCCATGTGGCAAAAAGTTTAGGATATGCCCTTTCAGGAGGGGAAAGAAGAAGGTGGAAATTGCCAGAACGATTTCCACTAATCCTGATTTTATCCTTCTGGATGAGCCTTTTGCAGGGGTCGACCCTATTGCAGTTGAGGATATTCAGAATATAATCATGCAGTTAAAGGAAAGAGGTCTTGGAATTCTCATACAGACCATAATGTAAGGGAAACTTTGAGAATAACTGAAAGAGCTTACATCATGGCTGAAGGCACTATACTGATTGCAGGTACAGGCCAGGAAATTGCAAATAATGAAACTGCAAGAAAGAGTTTATTTAGGGATAACTTTAAACTGGACTAGAAATTGACTAATAATAAAGAAATAATATTAGTTGAAAATGATGATTTTTAAAATAATAAAATAAATTATAGAAAAATTATAATTAAAAAGAGAGGAAATGAAATGACAGGAAATGAATTAAGAAAAAAAGTTTTGTAGATTTCTTTAAATCTAAAGAACATAAACATTTTGAAAGTGCATCACTTATACCTGATGATAAAAGTTTATTGCTTACAGTTGCAGGAATGGTTCCTTTTAAAACCGTTTTTCTAGGTGAAAAAGGAAGCACCTTTTTAAGAGAATTACAACTTATCAGAAGTGTATAAGAACAAAATGATCTTGAAAATGTAGGGAGAACACCTAGACACCATACATTTTTTTGAAATGCTTGGAAAATTTCTCATTTGGAGATTACTTTTAAAAAGAAGCGATAGAATGGTCGTGGGAATATATAACAGAAGTACTTAAACTGGACAAAGAAAGACTATGGGTTTCTGTTTTTGAAACAGATGATGAAGCGTACAGAATATGGAATGAAGAAATAGGAGTACCTAAGGGAAAGACTTGTGAGACTTGGTGAAGATGATAACTGGTGGGCAGCAGGCCTGTCGGATCATGCGGTCCATGTAGTGAAATATATTATGATACTCAGAATATGGGATAAAACAATGAAGAAATAAACTCAAAGCCTGGAGATGAAGGGGACAGATTCCTTGAAATATGGAACCTTGTGTTTACAGAATGGAACAGGCTTTGAAGACGGTACACTTGTACCACTTCCGGAAAAATATAGATACAGGAGCAGGAATTGAAAGAATAGCTTCAGTTATTCAAAATAAGAAGACAAATTTTGAAACAGATTTGTTTATGCCAATAATACAGGGAATTGAAAAAAATACTTGAAATAAAAAGAAGATTTTGATGAAACAGTAAAAATAATAGCAGATCATATAAGAGCTTCAGTATTCCTTATAAGTGACGGAGTTCTGCCTTCAAACGAAGGAAGAGGATATATACTGAGAAAATAATAAGAAGAGCCTTTGGTGCAGGAAGTGCAGCTAAAGGAAAGGTTTTTGAAAAGGAAGATATATTCCTTCACAAGCTGGTTTCATATGTTGTGGAAACAATGAAGGAAGGCTATCCTGAACTTGTTGAAAAGGCAGAATACATAGAAAAAGTAGTAAAAAAATAGAAGAAGAAAAGATTCTCAAATACATTGAAAATGGAACAGAACTGCTTGAAAGTGAAATTGTTAAACTTAAAGATGAGAATAAAAAAGGAGCTTTCATCAGATGTTTCATTTAAATTGTATGATACGTTTGGATTCCCGTTTGAATTGACAAAACTGATTGTTGAAACACAGGAATGGAAGTATCAGAAGAAGAGTTTGAGAAAAACTTGCTGGGCAGGTTCAGAGATCAAAGACAGCAGAACTACAATTTCAGACATGATAAAGGATGAATTTATCGATGAATTCTTTGAAAAACATGGTAAAGACAGAGTTTTGTAGGTTATGAAAAATTTGAAGATACAGGAAAAAGTCCTATATGTTTCAAAAAGTGATGGAATTAGCGGATATGAAATGATATTTGACAGAACTCCATTTTTATGCTGAGTCTGGAGGACAGGTTTCAGATACAGGAACAGTAACATCAGGAGAATTTACTGAAAAGTAGTTGGAGTGGCAAAAGAAAAAGATGTATTTGTCCATCAGGTCGAAGTGGAAAAAGGGATTGTGCCTGAAGTTGGAAGAGAAGTGAAACTGGAAATAGATGTTTTTAGAAGAAAAGATATTCAGAGAAACCACACTGCAACACATATATTACATAAAGTTCTGAGGGAAAAACTGGGACACATGTAGAACAGTCAGGATCGCTAGTTGACAATGAAAGATTGAGATTTGACTTTTCACATTATGAGCCTATTTTCAAAGGAAATACTGGAAGAAATTGAAAAAGCAAATAATATAATTCTTGCAAATATTCCAGTGAAAATAGGTTATGAAAATATTCAGGATGCAAAAACAGAGGAGCAATGGCTCTGTTCTCAGATAAATATGGAGATGTTGTAAGGGTAGTTGAAATTCCTGAGTTTTCAATAGAGCTATGTGGAGGAGCACGTAAAATCAACTGGAGAAATTGGACTTTTCAATATTGAATCAGAAAGTGGAATAGCTTCAGGAACACGTAGAATAACTGCAACTACAGGACATAAAAGCTTAGAATATGTAAATAAGCTGGAAGGAAAAACTGGACAGAATAGCAGGTATGCTTTAAAAACTGATGAAAAATGTAGTGGATATTGTAGAAAAATATATTTCAGATGCGAAGGCTATTATTAAGTCATATGAGCAGTTGCAGACAAAACTTGTAAAAATATGAAATAAAATGAACTGTTTGAAAATATTGATACTGTCAACGGAATCAAAGTATTAAAGGTTTTCATTTAAAGATAAGAGCATAGATGAACTTAAGGAAATAGTGGACAGAGGAAAAGAAAAAAACTTCAAAGTGGAATAATTGTACTTGGTTCAAAACAATGAAAAAGCCATATTTGTAGCCGGAGTGACTAAAGACCTTGTTTCTAAAGTAAAAGCAGGAGATATTGTAAAGGTTGCCGCACGTTACAGGAGGAAACGGTGGAGGAAGACCTGATTTTGCTCAGGCAGGTGGAAAAGACGGAAATGCTGTAGAACAGGCAGTCGAAAAAAAGCCTTTTGAATACATAACTTCACAGTTATCTTAATTTATTTATATCATTAGAGGAAAATGAGAGGATATTTATAATGAAAAAAATTTATAGGGCTTGATGTCGGAGATGTCAGAATAGGAGTTGCAAAATGCGATCCCTGGGAATTCTTGCGACTGCCCTTGAAGTAATTGACAGAAATGTTACAGACCCTATGGAAAGAATAAAGGAAATACTTTCTGATGAGGGACAAGGAAAATTGTAGTAGGATTGCGAAAAAGTCTGGATGGAACTAAAAATATCCAAGCTGAAAAGGTGGAAAAATTCATTTCTGAAAATGAAGGAAAAAAATAGAAAGAATTGAAGTAATTACTGTAGATGAAAGATATACAACAACAGAAGCTGAGCATTATCTGAAAAACTATTCGAAAATGGTAAGGAAAGAAGAAAAGTAGTGGATATGGTTGCAGCTTCAATAATACTCAGAAATATCTTGATACATTGAAATAATTTAATAAATTATTATATAAAACAAATATAAATTTGGGAAAGGAAGAGAATGAAGAACAAAAGACACAGTACTTATGGCTTTTAGTCATACTGTAGTTCCTGCTGTAATACTTTATTTTAATAAAATAAAGTTAGGGCTGGACTTAAGAGGTGGAACATCAGTAGTGCTTCAGGCACAAGGGAAAATAGAATCAGACACAATGGACAAAGTAAGGGACATAATTGAAAGAAGGGTAGATGGTCTTGGAGTAACAGAACCTGTAATTCAGATAAGTGGAAATGACAGATTAATAGTGGAACTTGCCGGAATAAAAGGATTCACAGAAGGCTGTAGAACTTATAGAACAACGGCAAAACTTGAATTCAAGATAAAAAAATCAGGACGGAAACATACGGGCCTACTTTACTTGGAGGTTCAGCTATAAAAACAGCAGTACTTTCTCAGGGAGAATTTGGACGTCCTGCAGTTGACTTTACACTTGATGGTAAAGGAGCAGAAATTTTTGCAAAAATTACAAGGGAAAATATAGGAAAAGCCTCTTGCAATAATGCTTGACGGTAAGGAACAGTCTGCACCGGTAATAAACTCTGAAATATCTGGAGGAACAGGTCAGATTACTACAAATAGCTGTGAAGATGCACAGAAAATTACAAATCTTCTGAAATCAGGGGCATTACCTGTAAGCATAAAAATACTTGAGTTAGAACAGTAGAGCAACTCTTGGAGTTGAGTCCATAAAAGCAGACACAGTTTGCAGGGATTCTGGCAATGATAGCAATATCATTATTCATGTTTGCAATATATAAAATTCCTGGACTTATTGCAGATGTTGTACTTGTAATATATGGATTTTTAGTATTGGCATCATTAAGCCTTGTAAGATCTACTTTGACATTGCCTGGAATAGCAGGATTCATACTGACATTAGGAATGGCTGTTGATGCGAATGTTATTACGTTTGAAAGAATTAGGAAGAAATGAGTAAAGGATACAGCATTGATGATTCAGTGGAAAAAGGATTTGAAAATGGGCTTCCTGCAATAATTGACGGAAACCTTACTACATTATTAATAGCGCTGTTCTGTTCTCATTTGGAACAGGTCCTGTAAGGGATTTGCAGTGACATTATCTTTTAGGGGTAATGATAACAATGCTTACAGCAATATTTATAACAAAATTGTTTATGCGTTTTGTAATAAGTACTTTTCATATTAAAAAGAAAAACTATTTTGGGGAGGGATAAATGATGCTAAATTTGAAAGTGATACGTTATAGAAAATTTTACATAGGATTTTTCAGCTTTGATGGTAACTCTGTCACTGATATTCTTCCTTACAATAGGATTGAATCTTGGAATTGATTTTAAAGGTGGAGATCTGTTACAGGTAAAATATGAAAAACCTGTAAATAAAGATGTGATAAATAAATCATTGAATGAATTAACAAAGGATATACCGAACTTGGAGCAAAAAGTACAGATTTCAAGTGACGATAACACAATGATTCTTAGAACAGGGTCAGCTTTCTGAAGCACAGAAAAACAATCTGTTAGGTAAATTAACAGAAAAAAACGGGAAAATATGAAATTATAAGATATGATACTGTAGGAGCTACAATCGGAAAAAGAGCTTACAAGAAATGCAGTTTGGGCTTTAGTAATAGGAAGTATACTTTATTGTCATTTATGTAACAATAAGATTTGAGTTTGTTTATGCAATAGCAGGAATAATTGCATTATTACACGATGTATTAATCTGTATTGGGCTTATTGCTTTTACTGAGATATGAAGTTGATACTCCTTTCATAGCGAGCAATACTGACTATACTAGGTTATCTCAATAAACGACACAATTGTAATATTTGACAGAATAAGGGAAAATGACAAGAGAAACGAAAAGAAAAACATAATAAGAAAAACTTTTGAAGAAATTATAGAGATAAGTGTAAACCAGGTTTGTATGAGATCACTATATACATCAATTACAACATTATTTTCAGTTGTAATATTGCTGATATTTGGAGGAGAATCCTTGAGAACATTTAATATGACTCTGTTCATTGGAATGATTTTTGGAACATATTCTTCATTATTTGTAGCAAGTCCATTAGTTTATCTGATGAGAAAAATTCAGAAAAGTTAAAAAGAAAAATAATAAAAATGATGAAAAGAAAAATCAGGTAAAAACTGTAAATGGTTATGATGCAGATGAAAAAGTATTAGTATAGCATAATTGATACTGTCTCAAAAATAAGAAAAAGTAATAGAGACTGTTTCAAAAATAAATAAAGGGTTTATCTCAAAATAGAAAACTGTAAATATATATATAAAACTATATTTTTCATTTACTAAAATTTTACTCATATAAAACAGTCATTCATTAAGAAAAGTCAAAACTCGCCTTTAGCTCAGACAGTTGACTTTTTCTAAATTCATTTTCTGTTTTACATTGTAAAATTTTTAAATAATTCAAAATATAGTTTTCCATATTTTTATTTTTCCTTTTGAGACAACCCTACTTCAAAAACTTTTTGAGGCAGTTTCATACTAAATTAAAGTTTTTGAGACAGTTCAGTTATTGATTTGGGAATCAGTTGGGATTCTTTAGTTTTAAAAATTGAAATTATAAAATTCAGAAGGTGAAAAAATGCGTTGCTGGGCAGAAATAAATATTGAAAATTTATATGATAATATAAGAACTTGAAAAATAACATTGAAAAGAGAAAAATAATGGCAGTTATAAAAGCTGATGCATATGGTCATGGAATGATGAATATATGTAAAGCTCTTTATAAAAACAGGAATAAAGAAATTTTGCAGTGGCTACAGTTGAGGAGGCATTGAAAATAAGGGAAACAAATAATGAAGTTGGAATACTTATTTTTAGGATCCTGTTGAAAAATGAGTGTATGAGTAAAGTTTCTGATAATAATATTTATTTTCATGATAACGGATTTTTGAGGAAATAGAGTATATTGAAAAATAGAATTAATGTAAATATTTTTCTGAAAACTTGACACTGGAATGGGAAGGGTAGGTTTTCAGGAAGATGAAATTTCAGAATTAATAGAAAAACTTAAAAAAACTGTAAATATGTAAATGCAGTAGGAGTATTTTCCCATTTTTCCTCTTCAGATTCTGATGAAGAATATACAAAATTACAGGAAAAAGATTTAAGGAAATGAGTGAAAATATAATGAAGGGAAGTACATTCTGTAAAGTACAGACATTTGCTTAACAGTTTTGGAAGCCTGAAGTATCATGACAGCGAGTATAATTTTGTAAGAATGGGAATAATTCTGTATGGGGGAGTTACAGATGAAGAAACAGTTCCGTATAAATTTAAGCCTGTAATGTCACTGTATGCAAAAATAAGTCATATAAAAGAAAAATGCACAAAGACAGTTTTATCAGTTATGGAAATACTTACATGGCAAAAAGGAGATGTGGTTGCAACTGTATCAATTGGATATGCAGATGGAGCAAGAAGGATTTATCAAATAAAGGTTATGTATATTATAAAGGTCATAGATGCAAGATAATAGGAAGAGTGTGCATGGATCAGCTTATGATTCTGATTCCGGAAGAATTGGCAGATAGTGCAAAGGGGATGTTGTAGAATTTTTTGGAAAAAAATATTAATGTGGTGGAAGTTGCAAATCTATGTAATACAATATCCTATGAGATTTTTATGTGGAATAAGTAACAGAGTTCCAAGAATTTACAAATAGATATTCAGACAGAAATTTTTTATATAAGGAGGTGGACAGTATGTTTTTTGAGATTCTATCAGCAGACTTATAATTATATTTTTTTATACTAGGAACAAAAAGAGGATTTATGTATGAATTTTTCTGCTGTTTTCAAGTATATTCTATTAATGTTTCTTATGAAAGTATTTATACGGTGCTATAAAAGTTATGTTAAAGCTGGATGACAATATTTCAAAGAATGAAACAAATACTTTTTCTATAGTATTTATTATATTATATTTATTGTTGTCTATTATACGCTGTCTTGCCAGAAAATTTTTGAAAAGTATAAAATTAAGCAATTATAATGAATTTCTTGGAGGAGTGCTGGGAGTACTGAAAGACAACTTTTATAATTTTTATTATATACATAGTAGTAGCTGGTAGGTTCATCGTACAGTAAAAAGGCTTAAGGAAAATATAGGGATGAAAAGTATTCTTGTTTCAAAAATAACAGAATATATTTATGGGTTATTCGCAAGGATTTCCTGAATTTATTCAGAAGGATGTAAATTCCTATAGAAAAAGTTAAAAGAAAAAGAAATAAAAAGAATGTTTTAAAAAGAATTGAAAGAAGGTAAAAACAAAATAATATTAAATAAAAATCTTAAATAATAAAAAGGAATATGAGAATGAAAATAAAAATAATTGACAGATACATTTATAGTTCGCTAATATTACCATCTATATTTGGAATAAGCATATTTACATTTATATTGATGCTAAATGTAGTTATGGAGGTAATGGAAAGGTTGTTTGCAAGTGACCTGCCATTTATATCCATAATAGATTACTTCCTGTATGCGGTTCCTGGAATACTTGTCCAGACAATACCGATGGGGGCATTTCTTGGAGTAATGCTTGTTTATGGGGGATTATCAGAAACAAATGAACTTATAGCAATGGAAGGATCAGGAATAGGCCTTTTCAGGATAATAAGACCTGCCTTCATATTTGGGATTATACTTTACATTGATAGGATTGGGGCTGGAAATATACTAAATCCAAGGGCACTGGAAAATATAAATGCCCAGACGAAAGCAATGCTGGCTACAAAGCCAAGTTCACTGACTGAAGAAAAAATATTTCTTACAAACGCTGAAAAGTGGATTTGGATTTTATATAGATGAAGTGACAATGAAAAGGCAAATGCAAAAACTTCTTATATTGAATAAACAGGGGGAAAATCCTTATCCTGTAATCTTTCTTGCAGAAAGTGCAACATTTGATCCTGGAGTGATAGTTTTAAAAAATGTAAAGGGATATTCATTTGATAAGGAAGGTAACAGTCAGGTTGCCGCAGAATATAAGGAGCAGGAAATTCCTATTTCAACATTCTTCAAGGATAAGAATAAGGAATATAAGAAAAGCCGTAGTGAAATGAACATAAAGGAGCTGAAACAGTTTCATGATCAGAATATAAAAATACCTGAAATGAGGGAAGCTGCATTGAAAGCCCTTATAGAAATATATCAGAGGCTAATAGGGCCGCTTGCAAGTACTCTTTTATGCTGGCTTGGAGTATTGCTTTCAGTAGGCCATAGGAGAAGTGGAAGAGGAATAAGTTTTGGAATAAGTCTTATTGTAATATCTTGCACATATTGCTGTTGTAAACTATGCTAAGATAATGGTACTGAAAAATAACATACCCTGCCAATATTGCAATGTGGGTACCAAATACAATACTTTTTATTTTATGTGTTTATTTTTCAATATACAGGAGAAATTAATTAAAATGAATAAATTAGATAGATATATAATCATGAATTATGTAAAAAGTTTCTTTCTAGGAATGATGATGTTCTTTCTTATTTTTCTTACTTGCAGAAAGTATAAATCTTACAGGTTGGATAATGGATGGAAATTTACACCGGGAGAAGCATTAAAAATATCTGGGTTATGGAATTCCGAAATTAGCTAAATACAGCCCTCTGGGGTACTAGCTGGGAAAGTCTGCTATGCATCAGTAAAATGGCAAAAACAGCTTCGAAATTACCGCCATGAAAAACAAGTGGCATAAGTTTCCCTGAGAGTAGCAATGTATCCAATAATTTTTCTCTTTTTAGTCAGTACTAGCCGTACTTTTGGATAAATTATGATACATTAGGTAAAGTCAAATACCAAGAAAAACAATATGAAAATATTGAAAATAGAAAATTTGAGCCGGTAAAGGTTGAAAAAGAATTTATAATGGTAAGGGAAAAAGGATACAATCCTATATGCAGGGTATGCAACAAAAAGAAGGAATAATGAACAATAGAAATAATAAAAATGAAAGATGGATTTAAAGGAATAAGCAAAATATATACTGCTACTCAGGGAAAAATAACTCAAAAACAAATGAGTGGAGCATTTGAAAATCTGTAAGGAACATGGATGGAGAAACAAATTCCACACAATCAATAGATACAAATAATTTTAAGTTTTAAACTTCCTATGGATGATATACTTGCTGAGGCTGTAGCGTCAAAGAACCTTTACAATGCCTGGAATTGAGGGAAAAATAGTTTATTTTTACAAGGGTTGGAGCAGATTCAACAGGGATGAGGATAGATTTTATTACAGAATATCCTTTGTACTGTCTTCTTTCATAATGTGCTTTTATAGGGTTGTCCCTGAAGCAGATATGGCGGAGGGAGGAGCGCTGTAAATATTGACCAGTCAGTAATAGGGTATTCCTTACTTATGGATTGAGTACGATACTGAAATCTCTGGCTTCTTCAGGAACAATGCCGATATATCTGGCGTGTTTCACCACTACTAATCTATGTGGCAGGGGAATAAAACTGTTTATGAAATGCAGAGTATTAAAAATTTTAACTTTTACTGAGAATAACTGAGTAAATCTTTTTAAGATATAAAAATCAGGAAGGAATAAAAATGACAGGAAGTGAGTTAAGACGTAAAATCAGGAATAAAACATAATATTTGATGAATTAGAGAATATTTCTACGTGTTCAGTGGGGGTATTTGTAAAAACAGGATCGACAGATGAAGCTGATGATGAAGCAGGAATATCACATGTGCTGGAACATATGGTATTTAAGGGAACACCTTTCAAGAAATTATTTTCAGATATCTGAAGAAACAGATTATCTCGGTTCAAGCATTAATGCACATACTACAAAAGGAATAGACAGTTTTTATATTAATGCATTAGTGAATATTTAAATGAAACACTGGATATCTCTTTGATATTGTAGCTAACTCCACGATAGATAAAGATGAGCTTGAAAAGGAAAAAGGATGTAATAATTGAAGAAATAAGAATGTACAAGGATAGTCCGATGACCTTGTATCTGAAACTGAATGTTTCTGATGCTGTTTGCAGGTCAGTATGGTAAAACCAATAATAGGAACTGAGGAAAGTGCCGAAGCTTTTACTCCCTGAAATGATATATATATAAGGAAAGATACACAAAAGATAATATTGCTATTTCAGTTTCAGGAAAATTTAATAAGGAAACAGATAATAGCAAAAAGTTGAAGAGTATTTTTGGAAACTTGATGAAGTAAAGACTGACAGAAGAAAAGTGCAGATTTTGATTTTAATGCAGGGAAGAAAACTCATATACAAAAAGATATAAATCAGGTAAATATATGTATAAGTCATAAGGGATTATCGATTTTTGATGAGGATAAGATATATGTGAATATCGCCCTCAGGAGTAATAGGTGGTTCAATGAGTTCCGATTATTTCTAGGAAATAAGGGAGAAAAAGGGACTTGCCTATCAGTCTATACTATATAATCAGAATTTTTCTGAAGGTGGAGTACTTTCAACTTATATAGGAACAAATAAGGAAAAAGTTATGAAGAAGCAATAGAAATAACTTTAAAGGAGTTTAAGAAACTTAGAAGAAGGAATTACAGAAAATGAGCTTCAGAAGGCGAAAAATAAAACAGTTGAGCAGAATGGCATTCTCAATGGAAAAATCTCAAATTTCGTATGTATATTTTTGAAAATCATTTATAGGTAAAACTTTTTGATGGAAAAGAATTTGAAAATGAAGTCAAAAAGTGTAGAAGTGGAAAAATAAATAGAATTTTCAAAAAATATGTTTACAGTAGAAAATATAACAATTTTAGGTAATGTATAGGGGTAGAAATGTTTCAAAATCAGAGATTGATGGAAAAATAAAAACAAATATGGTATTAATGGATAAGATGATATTATGTTTATCACTTGTAACAATGGGGCACAATTTTTGCATACAGTGCGACAAGATCTCAGAAATTTGTCGATGCAGAATTTAATATGGATAGGATTGGGAACAGTTTAATGTTTCTTATATCATTTATAGATTATAAGGAATATAAAGATCATATATGGAGAATATATGGACTTCTGCTGTATTGGTTTATATTGGTAAGAATTGCAGAAAAAGACACTTGAGCACAGAGATGGTTGCAAATAGGACCTTCCAGCTTCAGCCTGTCAGAATTTTGTAAAAATAGCAATAATAGTGATAATTGCATTCTGGATTGTTGAAAAGTACAAAATGGTATAAATAATCTTAAGGATATAATAGGAGCAATTCTTCCTGTAGTACCATTAATTATACTGATACTGACACAGCCTGATCTTGGAACTACACTTATAACATTAACTTCCTTTGTATTCATGATATTTCTGTATGGTGCAAATATGAAGCCTATATGGATTATAGGATTTGTAATTTTACTGTCAGTTTATCCTGTGTATAAATATGTCCTGAAGGATTATCAGAGAACGAGAGTGGAAAACTTCCTGAATCCTGAAAAAGATGTAAAGGGAAGTGGATGGCACGTAACTCAGTCAAAAATCTCGATAGGATCGGGAGGTACTTTTGGAAAAGGAGTATTACAGGGAAGTCAGAGCAGACTGGAATTTTTGCCTGAAGCACAGACAGATTTTATTTTTTCTGTAATATCAGAAGAAATGGGATTTGTAGGATCAGCATTAGTTCTGTTTCTCTATTTTTTCCTGATATTTGATATTATGCGGATAAGCAGGATGGTTCATGATAACTTTGGAAAGCTTATTCTTTATGGAATATGTGGGATATTTTTTATGCATGTAATAGTAAATGTTGGAATGACAATTGGTCTTGTTCCTGTAACTGGGAAACCTCTGCTTTTCCTTAGTTACGGTGGGAGTTCATTCCTTTCTTCATTTATTATGATAGGAATAGTGGAAAGTATAAAATCCACATAGAATAAAAATAAAAATGAGGAATCATAATGGAAAAATTTTTGAATATGTCGTAGACAGTGAAACAGAAGGAATGAGAATAGACAGATATTTAAAGAAAAACATTTAAGAATGAACCTCTGAGTAAAGATTTTTCCAGGCTTTTAAGAAAAGGTGATGTGAAAAGTTGGAGGAAAAAAAGGTAAAGGAAAAATTATAGACTTTCCCTAAATGAAAGAATATCTGTAAAATATTTGAAAGCTGAAACAGTTTCCAATGAGAATAAAAATTATAAAAAAATAAAATAGAGTACTGATAAATATAAAAATGTGTAATATTTGAAAATGAAGATTTTTCATTGTAAATAAAGAAGGGAAATATTCCGATGCATAAAGGTACAGGACACAAGTATGGCCTTTCAGAAATATTTAAGGAAATTTATAACAGTGAAAATATAAATTTTGCAAAATAGGCTGGATTATGAAACTTCCGGTCTGGTAATCGGACGTAAGACATTGAAGTTTTTACGTTATATTTCAGAAAAATAAGAAATAATGAAGTCCGTAAAAAAATATATTGCTGTTGTTCATGGAATTATAGAGGAAGAAAAATTTACAATAGAAAATTATCTTCTAGTGGAAGAAAATGGAGTTTCTGTAACTGAAAAATGAAACTGAAGGGAAAGAAAAGTATAACAGAATTTAGATGTATCGGCAGAAAAAAATCCAGGAAACAAATGTTAAAAATACTGGAAAAATATTGGAAAAACAGCACTTGATATTAATCTTGTGACAGGGAGAAAGCATCAGATAAGGGCACAAATTTCAAATTATGGATATCCGATAGTCGGTGACAGAAAATATGGGAAAAATGATAAAAAGTGATATCCTGTATTTATGCTGTTATTATGTTGCTTTTTGATGAATATGAATATGAAATTGAAAAAGTTTTTAAATAATCAATTTATGTGGTAAAATTAGTACTGGAAAAATGATATATTTTTACATAAAGTATATGTTTAATCTTTAAGATAACACAAGTTATTTTCAAAGAATTTAAAGCAAATTTACATAGAGAGGTGAAAAGAATGGGATTATTTTTCGAGCAAAAATCGAAAAATAAATATGTTACACTCACATCAAAAATCAAAACTGAGCATGGACATAGTTGATGACAATAAATGGAAGAAATGCAGTAGATGTAATGAAATTATATATAATGAGGATTTAAAGAATAACCTGAATATCTGTCCAAAATGTGGACATTATTTCAGGCTTACAGCATTTGAAAGAATAGAGCTGTTAACAGATGAAGGAAGTTTCATTGAAGAGGATATAACACTTACTCTAAAAGATTTTCCTTTAACTTTCCGGGATATCAGGGAAAAGCTGGAAAGCTCTCAGGAAAAGAGCAGAATGCTTGATGGAGTAATAAGTGGAATAGGGAAAATAAATGGAATAGACGTAAGTATAGCAGTAATGGAATTTAGTTTTATGGGTGGAAGTATGGGTTCTGTTGTTGGAGAAAAAATAACTAGAACTCTTTGAAAGAGGACTTGAAAAAATATTCCTGTTGTTATTGTTTCGAGTTCAGGTGGAGCAAGAATGCAGGAAGGAATTTTTATCACTGATGCAGATGGCTAAAACTTCAGGAGCAGTAAAAAGATTGAATGAAGCAGGGATTCCTTTTATATCAGTGCCTGTAGATCCTACAACTGGAGGAGTTACAGCTTCTTTTGCTATGCTGGGAGATATAATAGTCACAGAACCTGGTGCATTGATAGGTTTTGCAGGTACCGAGAGTTATTGAACAGACAGTAAACCAGAAATTACCGAAAAGGGATTCCAGAAGGCAGAATTTTTGCTCGAACATGGAATGGTTGATGTAATTGCTGAAAGAAAAGAATTGAAAAACAACGATTTATCGTATACTGGAAAAACTTATATAAATTGGAGGAAATATGAGCCTGAAAGATGAAATTAAGGAACTGGAAAGATAAAATTGAAGAATTAAAAGAATTTTTCCAAAGAAAAAATATAGATTTTTTTCAAAAACAGATAGGAGAACTTGAAAAGGAACTTGAAAAAGATATAAGGATTTTCAATGAAAATGAACTGGATTCATGGGAAAGAATACAAATTTCCAGAAATCCTAAAAGACCTTATACACTTGATTATATAAATACATTGACAGAGGATTTTTGTCGAGCTGCATGGAGACAGACTTTCAAAAAGATGATCATGCATAATAGGTGGATTGGCATTCTATAGATGGTTATAAAAATAATGATAATAGGCATCAGAAAGGGAAGAGACCTTGATTCAAATATGTTCAGAAATTTTGGAATGGCAAGTCCTGAGGGATATAGAAAAGCATTGAGGCTGATGAGAATGGCAGAAAGATTTGAATTGCCTATATTAACTCTGATAGATACTGCAGGAGCATATCCTGAATAGAAGCTGAAGAAAAAGGACAAGGGGAAGCCATTGCTAAAAACTGGCTGAAATGTTTGGTCTAAAAGTACCGATTGTTTCTGTAATAATAGGAGAAGGTGGAAGTGGAGGAGCATTAGGAATAGGAGTTGCTGACTCAGTTCTTATGCTTGAAAACAGTGTATATTCAGTAATTTCACCAGAAGGATGTGCATCAATACTTTTTAATGATTCAACTAAGGCATGGAAGCGGCAAAAAGTCTGAAAATGGATGCAATAAATCTAAAATCGCTTGGAGTTATTGATGATATAATAGAAGAACCTCTGAGGTGCACTATAGAAATTTAGAAAAAAACTGCTAAAAATCTTAAGCTGCTGTCTTGAAAGAATTTTAAAAAGAATTGATAAGTTTTCAATAGAAGAATTACTGGAAAAAGATATGAAAAATTTAGAAACTATGGGAGAATTTTTGAAAATGGGGAAGAATAGTCAGTAAATTTAAAGAATAGTATAAACTATTTTAAAGGAAAATGAAAAACTATATTTTCATTTACTAGAAATTTTACCATATGAAATAGATATTTATTAAGGAAAAAGTCAATAACTTACCTAAAAGATGGAGAAGATGACTTTTCCTAAATTTATTTTATTATTTTATATTGTAAAAGTTTAAAAAATTTCAAAAAGAGATTCTGTAATTTGGTATGAGATTAAAAATGGAAATAGTTAAAAGCCTTGTAAAATAAAGGATAAAAACAGTATATCATATAAAAAGCATAAAAATAGAAAAAAGTGCTGACAAGATATACGAGAAGTATGATATAGTAATTGAGTAAGTGTGGGTGAATGTCCGAACGGCTAAGGGACCGGTCTTGAAAACTGGCAAGGAAAGCTCTCGGGGTTCGAATCCTCGTTCACCCGCCATTTATTTTTTATATACGTGGAGAAGTGGCAGAGAGGCCGAATGCGCTCCCCTGCTAAGGGAGTATCCGGCTAAAACTTGATCGAGGGTTCAAATCCTCCTTCTCCGCCATTTTTTAAAATATATCACTTAAATGTGCATCCATAGCTCAATTGGATAGAGCGTCTGACTACGGATCAGAAGGTTGTGGGTTCAACTCCTGCTGGGTGCGCCATTTTAATTGGTAAATTTTGTAGATTTGTAGTTAGGAGTAGAAACATGGAAGTATTATAATACCGGAAGGATACACTTCCAGACAGAAATATAATGGAAACAGAAATTGCATAAAACTGATTAAGGATTTTTGAAAGGAACTTTCTAAAGAATTAAACTTTAACAAGAATATCAGCACCTCTGTTTGTAAAAAAGACGACAGGGTTTAAATGATAACTTAATGGAGTTGAAAGACCTGTTTCATTTGAAATGAAGGAAGCTGAAGGAGAAATTATCGAAATAGTTCATTCGCTTGCTAAGTGGAAGAGGCTTGCATTAAAAGAGATATGGTGTAAATTCAGGTGAAGGAATTTATACTGACATGAATGCCATAAGAAGAGATGAAGATTTGGATAATACACATTCAATTTATGTAGATCAGTGGGATTGGGAAAGAGTTATAGACAGAGAAGATAGAAAATATAGATTTCTTTAAAGGGAAATTGTAAAATAAAATATATCTGAGTATTTAAAAAGACAGAAGAAATGCTGGCTCAAAAGTATGAAAAACTATACTAAGTTTTTACCTGAAAAAGTTACTTTTAGTAACTTCACAGGAACTGGAAAAACTTATATCCTGAGATTTCTTCAGGAGAAAGAGAAAATATATTTGCAAAGGAACATGGGGCAATATTTATAATGCAGATAGGAAAAATGCTGAATCTAAAGAAAGACATGATGGAAGGGCTCCGGATTATGATGATTGGGAATTAAATGGAGATCTTATAATGTGGAATCCTGTACTTGACAGTGCTCTGGAACTTTCATCAATGGGAATAAGAGTAGACAGTGAATCACTGGCAAGACAGCTTAAGGAACTTAATCTGGAAGAAAGAAAAGAACTTGAATACCATAAAATGCTTTTAAATAATGAGCTACCACTTACAATAGGTGGAGGAATTGGACAATCAAGAATATGTATGTTCCTGCTTCAAAGGGCACATATTGGCGAAGTTCAGGCATCATTATGGTCTGATGAAATAATAGCTGAATGTGAAAAAATGGAATAAATTTATTATAGTAATAAAAATTATTTTTTGAATGAGGGTATTTTATTGAAAAATAATGTAAAAAGGGTTTGTCTAAAAAGATAATGTAAAAACTATATTTTTGAATTATTTAGAATTTTACAATGTAAAAATAGGAAAGTGAATTTAGAAAAGTCAACTGTTTGAGCCAAAAAGGCAAGTTTTGACTTTTTCTTAATGAATGACTGTTTTATATGAATAAAAATTTTAGTAAATGAAAAATATAGTTTTTACGTATTATACTTATGGTTTTATTGTTTTGAGGCAACTTCTTTCATATTTTTATTTTTGATATATCCTCATTTTTATTTTATTATTCATGAAAGTATGGTATACTTAATTAAATTTATATTCTTTAACATTTGAAATGGAGGAATTATGTTCTTAAATAGAGGCGACAGGCTTGCAATAGTTGATTTTGATGACAGATAAATTATACTGAGTTAGTTAACAATGTAAGATATTTTTCAGAAAAATGTAGTACCTGCTGAAAAGGAAGATTTTGGCCTGATTCTGATGGAAAACAGACTGAATGGATTTATACTTATTTTGCTTTGTGGATAGAAAAGGCAGCATCCAATTGCACTGGACTCTACTAGCAAGGTAAGGAAATTTTATATGTTCTTGGAGATTCAGATCCCTAAGTTTATAATATGTTCGAATGAGAGTGAGAAAAATGTCAGGAAGCAGTTTCAATGTATGAAAAAGGGTGAAATAACAGTAATTAATGTGGACAATCACCCAATTGATGAAAAATAAAACTGGAAAGTAATAAGAAACAGTAACTTTTGAGCTTGAAAATCCTGAAGGGAGACAGTATAGCACAATGTTATATACTTCCGGAACAACTGGTTCTCCAAAGGGAGTTATGCTGACTTTCAATAACCTGAGTTCAGAACTGGAAGGACTAGGAAAAAGATCTTCTTGAGCCGACTGATCAGATACTTGCCTTGCTTCCTTTCCACCATGTTTTTACCGCTTACGGCAACAGTGCTGATAATACTGCAAGATCAGGCATCGATGGTATTTTGTAAAGAAAAATAGCAAGTAAGGAAATTTTAGAAGCACTTGATAAAAATAATGTTACTGCACTGGTTGGAGTTCCAAGGGTATTTAAATTGTTCTATGACGGAATAAAAACAGCAGATTGATTCAAAGTTCATTACAAGAACAATATATAAACTTATGACAAAAAGTAAAATCTTTTAAGATAAGAAGAAAGGTTTTTGCAAAAAGTTCATGAAAAATTTGGTGGAGAACTGACGTTTATAGTTTCAGGGGAGCAAAACTTGATCCTGAAATAGGAGAATTTTTATGAAACATTGGGAATATACGTTCAGGAAGGATATGGACTTACTGAAACATCGCCTGTAATAGCAGTTAATACAAAGAAAAGACCGTAGAAATAGGAACAGTTGGTAAAAACTTGATAATATAGAAGCAAAAGATAGTAGATGAAGAACTATGGGTAAAGAGGTCCCTATTGTCATGAAAGGATATTATAATAAGCCTGAAAAGACCGCCGAAGTAATAACTGAAGATGGATGGTTCAAGACAGGTGATCTGGCTTCCATTGATGAAGAAGGATATGTAACTATACGTGGAAGAAGAAGCAGCATGATAGTACTTTCAAATGGGAAAAATATCGATCCTGAAAAACTTGAAAATAAAGTAATTGAAAAAGTAAAAAGCTTATAAAGGAACTAGGGAGTGTTTGGTCATAATGACAAACTTGTGGCAATAATTGTTCCGGATTTGCTGGAATGTAGAAAAACAGGGAATAACAAATATAAAAGCTTATGTAAAGAATATTGTGGAAGATTACAACCTACATGTTCATAATTATGAAAAATATTGGATTATAAATTGTATGAAGAGGAACTTCCTAAAAACAAGGGTGGGAAAAGTAAGAAGGTTTATGCTTCCTGAACTTTATCTGAAAAGACAAATGTCAAAAAGAAAACAGGTGGAAGAACCTGATAATGAAGTTTACAGAATGTTGAAGGATTACATAAAGAAATTAAAAGGGAATAGAAGCTCAGCCTGAAGAAAACCTTGAGCTGGAAATAGGAATGGATTCACTGGATATTGTTGAATTTTTGCTTATGTGGAAAAACAGTTTTGGAATTCATCTTGATGAAGAAAAATTTTCAGAAATATCAAATTTGAAGGCATTATCTGAATATATTAATGAAAAAGCAACAAAAATAGAAAGTGGAGAAGTTGACTGAAAAATAATAGAAGCTGCACCACCTGTTGAAGAAAAAACAGATGGGCAACAAAAGTGTTGAGACCGCCGCTGATTTAATAATAAAAGCTATATTTTCAGATTGAAAAGGGTCAATAGGGATAAACTGAGTGATAAACCGCAAACGAGATATTTGTGTCGAATCATCAAAGTTTTATAGATCCGTTGGTACTCGAAGTCTTTTACCTGCAGGAATACTTTATAATACAATTTTTCTTGCGATAGACTGGTATTTTTAAAAAGAGGATTGATGAAACTGCTTGTCAGTCATGGAAATGTTGTATTGATAGATATAAATAAAAAAATATTAAGAAAAGTGTCGAGAGAAATACGGGTAAATGTTAAAGCTGGAAAAATGTAGCTTATTTTTTCCCTGAAGGTGCAAGAAGTAAAGATGCGAAAAGTGCAGAATTTAAGAAAGTTTTTGCCATAATTGCTAAGGAACTGGAATGTAGATGTCCAGTGTCTGGGAATAAAAGGTGCCTTTTTGAAGCATATTCAAGACATATGAAATTTCCAAAACCCTAGAAAAATAGAAGTTGCGTTCTGGAAAAATTTAAGCCGGAAGGTACATATGATGAAATAGTAGAGAAGGCCAGAAAGATAATAAAAGACTATGTGGAAGGCAAGTAAAATAAGGGTTTCAAAAAGTTTTAGAATTAATTGAATTTTAATTTGACATTTTATGTAAAATTTTTGTATACCGATTAAGTACTTGAGAGGAAGAGTAAAATAGTACTTAATCAGTAAAAAGTGTTGACAAAACGAATAAGTTTATGTTATACTGACTAGGTTGTCAGAGATAAACGAAAATAGGATTTTAGATATGCCTTGGTGGCGAAATCGGTAGACGCACAGGACTTAAAAATCCTGTGGGAATTTATCCCGTGCCGGTTCAAGTCCGCCCGAGGCACCAGAAAATTATGCGGGAGTAGCTCAGCTGGTAGAGCGTCAGCCTTCCAGCTGAATGTCGCGAGTTCGACCTCGTCTCCCGCTCCACTATATGAGCCATTAGCTCAGTCGGTAGAGCACATGACTTTTTAATCATGGTGTCACTGGTTCGATTCCAGTATGGCTCACCACTAGTCAACATACAAAACCATATGTGCCTGTAGCTCAGTTGGATAGAGCAACGGCCTTCTAAGCCGTGCCAGGAGTTCGAATTCTTCAGGCACGCCATATGGATCTATAGCTCAGTTGGTTAGAGCCCCCGGCTCATAACCGCGTGGTCGCCGGTTCAAGTCCAGCTAGATCCACCATGCGCACCCTTCGTCTAGTGGTTAGGACATCGGGTTTTCATCCCGGCAACAGGGGTTCGATCCTCTAGGGTGTACCATTTATTTAAACCATAATATTGATTTTTGGTTATAAAACAGTTTTCTGTTTATAAAGCATAAATTTAATTTATATATAGAGAAATATGTGAATATGATTATGTATTAACGAAATGTATGATTGAATTCATAGATTTAATTATACATTTTTATTTTTCAGTATAATTAAAATTTGAATATCAAAAATAAAAATGAAAAATTATACAATAGTAATTGAGTAGTAATATAACATGGAAATTACATTTATTTAAATATAGTTTTATGAAAAATATTTCAAGAAAGAGATTAACAATAATAAAATCATAGTGTGTAAAATTAGTATAAAAACGATATATATATATATATAATGAAAAATGATAATAAATTAACAAATTAAATAGTAAAATGTGCTATAATGTGAAAGCAAATAAAAATCAAAGAGATATATAATAAATATTATAAGGATGAAAATAACTTTTATATATCCTTTAAAATACAAATTAATTAAAGTAGAAAAGTATTTCTATTTAATTAAAAACTTATAGGAGGAAAAACTATGAAAAAGGAAAATACTTTTTGCTATCAGCTTTTGTTTATAATGGCGACAGTAAGTTATTCGGCAGAAAAACAAAGTCTGGAGGCAAAGTCTGAACTCGATAGAAAAACAAATTCAATGATTTGCTTGAAAAGGAAGCACAGAAAGAAAAGAGAGTTTGAAGCACAGAAGGCTCAACTGAAACAGAAGTGGCAGACCTTAAAGCAAAGGAAGAAGGAAAGGAAAAACTTTTCGAAAAAAATTAAAGAAAGATTCTGAAGTCAGATGGTATAGAGACAAATATAAAACAAGTTTTGAACAATTATGATACATATTATAAAAATTTAGCAAAAATTAATAAGAGAAAAGAGCAGAAGATAGCTGAGTTGAAACAAATACTTCGCAATAATGGGAAATTAAAACTGAACTCAAAAATGTTTTATTTCATTCCACTTACTTTTACTGGCATGAAAACAGCAGTTCATTAAGAAAAATCAGCAAACTCGCCGATGGCTCAGACAATGATTTTTCTATAATTCACAAAACTGTTTCAGGCTGAAAAATTAAGAATGGATTCGTAAAACAGTTTTGTATTTTCAATATTTATACGATGAAAGGAAGAATCATATGAAAAAGATAATATTGGCAGGACTTCTTTTTAGCATGTCAAGCTATAGCAATGGCAGACAGTGCACAGGATGTACTCAAGAAAGCAAGGATGACTACTATAAACAGCAGGAAGTGGAAAAGAAAGTGCAAGAACACTCAAGAAGGTAGAAAAAGCTGAAAAGGTAAAGCTGAAAAACAGCACCGGTTGAAGGTAGAAGTTGAAGAAGAAGTAGTTGAAGAGAAGTAAAAACCAAGAACACTGATGGAAAAACTTGAATACAATGCAAACAAGGCAGCAATAAAAAGTGGACTTCTATGAAAGAGTAGTAAGAAGTGTAGCAAGGGAAGAAAAAGGAACTTGATGATACAATGAAGTATTAGGGTAAAAAGAAACCAGCAAAGTGAAACAGCAGAAAGCAGAAAAACCAGCAAAAACAAAGAAAAATAGGAAGAAAGAAACTAAAAACCATAGAATAAAAAGAAACTTATACAGGAAAGGAAGAAGATATGAAAGCTAAAGAAAGATAATGGGAATAGCGTTACTGGCATTTGCAATAGGGCAAAGTATCAATGGCAGAAAAGACAGACCCTGAATATAGAAAGACTTTTAAAAGTGGCAAAACAGAAGAAAGCTACTAGAAGAAAAGGAAGCAAGAAAAACAGGAACTTTTAAACTCAGTAACAGAAGAAGGAAACAGTGCCTGCAACAGTAGCAAAGCACCAAAACGAACGAAAAGCTTGAAGCAAAGAGAAACAAGGAAGCAGAAGCAAAGAAAAACAGAAAGCTGAAGCTAAGGCAATGAAGGCAAAATACAAAAACATGAGCGAAAGTGAAAAGATGGATGTTGAAATCCAAAGAATTAAAAAGAGAGGAACGAAATAAACAGCAACATAGAAAACATTCCATAAGACAAATGAAAATGCTTGATAAAATGGAACAGAGATTAGAAGGAATTGAAAAAGTAAGCTGAACTAGGATATTAAAATTTTAATTTTGGTGTAAAAATATTATCGTAATACATATTGATTGGATTATAGAAAGAAGAAAAATAGAAAAAGGAGAATAAAAAATATGAAAAAGGATTAATAACAATAGGACTTGGAGCATTAATGATGTCATGTACTAATGCAAAATTGGTTCAGTATAACACAGACAGATTAGATAATATTGAAGATTATCTGAGAGAAAATAAATTCATAAAACCATCAGAAAACGTGGAAAAATTAAAAAGAAGAAGGAAAAATTGATTATTCAAAAGAATACAGATCACTTGAGAAGGAGGCAGACGCATGGCTGGAAGATCAACAATAATAGCAGGAATAGCAATGTTGTTGGCAGTATCTTCATTATCGTCTGCGCGAGAAAGCTGACTACAACACAGATAAGAGAAAATACAATAAGAATAAATGCCCTTGAAATAGAAAAATAGACATAACAGACATAATACCTGGAAGACAAGTGGACCGGACTCAGCAGATAGTAGTAATGGATGAAAGGGCATTGAACTTTGACTTTTTGATAAAATCAGTAGTAAAAATCCGCAGCACTTTTGAAATGTTACATAAATTTGTTGAATATGTAAACTTCAATGACTATGAAGTAGTAATAGAAGGACATACAGACTCAAAAAGGAACAAATGCCTACAACATGGCACTTGGAATGAGAAGGCACAAAGCGTGAAGGCTAAGTTATTAGAATTTGGATTGGATGAAAGCAGAATAGTGGAACAGTATCAAAAGGAGAAGAAGAACCGGTAGCAACAAACACAACAGATGAAGGAAGAGCACAAAAACAGAAGGATAGAATTTAAACTTTCAAGAAGGGAAGCTACTAGAAGGAAGAAAATAGTAAAAAACACTAAATTACAGGAAAGAAGGGTATTTGATGAGTAACACTTTACAAAAGTTAGCAAAAAGATTTGAGAGCATTTGCAAAAAGATGCAAAGATATAAAAATATACCAGAGCATTGTTATTTGTATTTCTTTTTAACAGGTCTCATTATCTATGGTCGTGACCTGCAGATAATGTAGAAACAGCAAGAAAGGATCTGAATACATCAATAACAGATATGAAAAACTGTTTAAGGAAGCAAAACAGGAAAATAATAAATTAATGAAAAGGTTCAAACCTTGAAATTAATACAGTTAATGGAACAGGAGACCAGGTAGTGAAACACCTTGGCTTTTCTTGGCAGTATGGAATGAACTATTTCTATAATAGCTGGACAGGAACTTATAAAGGAAGAGGAGATAAAACTCCCTAATCAAAAATATGAAAGATTTTCAAGCAGTAAGTTTGCAGACTTATTCAGGCGGGAAATATGGAACTGCTGAGATTTAAACAGTAAAGTTAGTAGAACCTATTTCAGCAGTTCCTGTGGATGCACTGTTAAACCAAAAAGATATAGATAAAACTCCGCCAACATTTACTGTAGCAGGAGCAGATGGAGGATTCCCGCAGTTTTGAAACAAGAACAGTACTGAGTATTTCAAGAATTGATATTAGCACCTGCAAATGTATAGTACATTTTACTCCACCCGCATTAGGTTTCGTAGGTAGGATTTTGGCAAGGAAATAACATTGGAACACGTTTTAATGGAGGGGCATAAGCGCCTCAGTATACATTGAAAACTATACAAATTATGATACAGATGGAATTTTTAGAATAACAATGGAAGCTAATGATGAAACAGTGAACTGGACAGGAAAAATGACAGCTACTCCAACTGAGGATCCGACAAAAATATAACTATGTCACCATCAGGTACTTATCTGACACCTACGTCCGGAGCTATACAAGGTAGGTTAAATGCTTTTTATAAATGAATTAAGAGACTCATGATGCAACACCATTGGTGGAAGTTATATTTTTGAAAATAAAAGGAACTAGGCAGAAAACATTTTTAAGTCATAACCCTGCAGGAGTAAATACTACAGATGGTATGACTACTGGTAGAACAGCAACATTTACAGGAACTTGAATTTAATAAGTAGTTCATCTGGGCTAACGGTAGGAGTAGAACATCAACTTTAGGGATAAGCAAAAATAATTATAGTGGGTATTCAGTATTTAATAATAATGGAATTATAACGTTATCATCAGGTGATGAAATAGTAGGTATTATGATTGATAGTGAAAAATTATAATCTGCAAGGAGCACAAAAAGAATAATAACCAAAACTAAAAATACTGGAAAAATTATAATAAATAGTACAGAAAGTATAGGAATGGATTTTGGATTTTATGGGGATTATCCATACTTCCAGTTGATGTAACACTTGGAGATATTGAGGTTAATGGAACAAAAACTATGGATTTAGAATGAGAAATCATGTCCGTCAGGGTGGGGATGACTCCATATTATGATGATGTAACTGTGTCTGTGTGGTGGAAGTGGAAAAACTATTACTGTAAAAGGGGAAAAATGTTGGGATTGCCATAGGGCAATCATTGTCAAGTGGAGTAACAGAACAGCATACACGTACAACTTCAGGTTCACTAGTATGGACCTTTATACCGAAAGTGGAAATTTAAATTACGAAAGATTAGGGTGAAAATCCTCTTCAAATTTCTTCGGTACAAATGTAAAGCTTTCTGGAGTAGAAGGTGTAGGAATCTTAAGAATGGCAGGTTATTCAGCAACAATACAAATGATTTTATTTTCTTTGATAATTTTACAGATGGTAATGATGCTCGCACAAATTGGAAATATAGGAACTTTTTGATATTCATAATGCAAACTGACACTACTATATAGATAGTGGGATAACAAAAAGACATGGAGCTACAAATAACGTATTATTAAGAACAGATGCACACGGAATGCAAAATCAGGAACAATAACAATTAACGGTTCAAATGGAGGATATATAACATATCAGGATCCTGGAGACCCCACTAAAACAATAGAAGTTGCAGCAGGAAATATAGTTATGCTTGCTAATGGAGCTGGACAAAAAGTTGTAAACTACGGAGCAATTAATCAGACAAATGCCAGACTTAAAAATACAGTAGGACTTGTTGCAAATGCTGGTGGAGAAGCTAAAAATAGTGTTTTAATAGCAGCAGATGCAAATAATGCAGCAAATCATAACAGAAGAACTAAAAATGATACGGCTAGAACAAATGATATGATTGGTAAAATCGAAATGGCTGGTGCAGGAAGTATTGGAATGTATATCACTTCTGGCTCAAAAGGAGAAACTAGTGGAGAAATAAAACTTACAAGCGCCGATGGTAGAAATGCAGGAATATTTAATGCAGGAACTACAACTGTAACAGGAGCAGTACTTACAGCAGGAACAGCAGATGGTAAAATAGAAACAACAGGTAAAAATTCAGTAGGATTATTTAATGAGAATGGTGGAACAGCTAACATAAAATTAGATAATGGCGGTGCAACAGCTTTAAATGTAAGCATTATAGGAAATGATGGTGCTAGTGGAATTTATGCAAAAAGGTGGAACAGTAACAGCAGATGACAGTAAAAAATGCTATTACAAATCCAACTTCAACAAAAAGGTGAATTAAATCAAGGTAGCTGATACAGGTACAGCTAAAGGAGTTGGAGTTTATACTGAAGGAAATGCCGCTATTACATTAAAACATTCTGATATTGATGTAGATAATGGAACAGGAGAAGGTGGTGGAGGAATCTATGCACTTGGAACATCCAATGTAAATGTAGACGGAGCTACTGTGAAGTACACAGGAGAAGGGTATGCTTTTTATACAGAAAATAGTGGAGTCTATAGATGCTAGAAATTCTAAAGTTACGTTATCTGGAAAAAGCTGTTGGATTTAACGTTGATGGAGCTACCGGTTATACTTCAAACGTTAATTTAAATAGTGCTACCATAGATATTAATTCAGATGATGTAGTTCTTTAGGAGTGAAAAATCCAACTTCACTTAATTTAAGTAATTTTGACACTACATTACTTGCGGGTTCAGGATTAAATTTAGGAAGCATTGGTGGAACTTCTTCTGATTATAAGATTGCAGTACTTGATGGAATAAATAATGGAAAATCATTTAAAATTGATCAAGTATTAGATAAAAGTGAAGCTGTAATACCCTACACCTATATCAATAGCCACTCAATCATATAAATATGTTAGAAATTTATTGCTACAAAGAAGTATTATTGATGTAAATGCGGATGTAAAAAGCTGAATTAAGTTCATCTGATGCAACAGCAATGAAATCTCCAAATGGTGCCGTTGTTGGACTTTATGTAACTTCAACAGCAAATATGCAAATAATAATAGTGAAACTGGAATTAATGTAAATAATGTTACAATAACTTCCGATCGAACAGATGCTGGAGCAGGTGCAATTGGATTATATACAAATTATGGTAAAATTAATATTTCTAATGGTTCAACTTTAAATATTGAAACAAATACATCAAATACTATAAATGATAAAAGCAGTTGAGAGCATATGTAGTAAATGGTTCCGAAATAGATAACAAAGGTACAATTAATGTTGGTGGATCTATAGGACTTTTTAGGTCTTTCATATAGACAAGATTCGAGTGGTAATGTTGTTGGAAATGAATTTGGAAATGGAGACGAAGGAAGAATAAAAGTTAATAATGATGGTAATATAGTGCTTTGATGGAGAAGGAGCAAAAAGGAATATTGGTGTATAATAGTAGTAAAAGCTCCTCTTACATATACAAACAGTAGTAGAATAACTGTACCGCTTCCTACAATATAACACCAGTAGCGGTAAATACAGCTACTAATGATTCAAATGGAATAATAACACTTACAGGAGAAAAAGCAGTAGGAATTTATGCTGATGAGGCAATTGCAACGAATAAAGGTATTATAGACTTACAAGGAACAAAAAGGTCAAATAGGACTTTATGGAACAACTACTTCAGGAATAGCAGGAAGAGATTCTGTATTGATAAAACTGCCAATGGTGGAACTATTAAAGTAGGAAATTCAACATTATCTGCAAATGCGATGTTCCAAATATTGGAATATTTACAGAATCTAATAATCAAGTTACAAAATGACGGAACAATTACAGTTGGAGATAACTCTCATGGAATTTATGCTAAAAATATAAGAGAAACTGGAAATTTAATTTAACTGTTAATCAAAAATGGTGTTGGGATATTTGCTATTGGTGAAGCAGGAAACACCTGGAAATGTCGTTATTGATAATGGGGCTAAAAATAACAGTAAATAATGGTATATCTACAAAAGAAAGTGTAGGGGTATTTACTGGTGGAAATAACACAGTTAATGTAACAGATAATGGTTCTATTATGGACTTAAAAATTCAACATTTGGTTTTGTATTAAAAGCTCCTAGTACATTTGTTAACTCAAATACAGGAACCGTTAAATTAGCAAATGATTCAGTCTATGTTTATACAGATAATAGTGCTTCTAATATTACTAATAATGCTACGTTAACAACAACAGGAGACAGAAATTATGGACTCTACGGAAACGGTACTATGAATAATGCTGGAGTAATTGATTTCTCAACAGGTAATGGAAACGAGGAATGTATGCAACTACAGGTGGAATCGGAACTAACTTTGGAACTATTAAAGTAGGGGCTTCTAATACTGTCGCTAAAGAATTTGGTGTAGGTATGGCAACAGGATATTATAACGAAACAACAGATACTGTTTCAAATCAAGGAACAGTTATAAAACCGTGGAACAATTGAAGTAAGTAAACCAAATACAATGGGTATGTACGCAGTAGGGGCAGGTTCTAAAGCTGTAAAACTATGGAAATATTAACCTTTCAGGAAATGAAACAGTTGGAATGTACATTGACAGAGGAGCAGTAGGAGAAAACTGGGGAACTATCCAAACAACTGCTGGTGGACTTAAATCAGTAAAAGGTGTTTACGTTGCTAATGGAGGTTATATTAAAAACTACGGAACAATAAATATTAAAGCTCTGATCTAAAAAGTGCAGGAATTTGGACAGATAATGCAGATCATGCTGAAGATAAAGCAAATGGAGTAAACCCTGTAACAGGAGTTAATCAGACAGGAACTTTAACACCGGCAATGAAAGTGGCTACAGCTTCTGACATGAAAGATATGGGAGGAAGAACAATAAAAGTTCCGCCTAGAGTTACAGCACCTATAGTAACTGATGTAAATGGAAGTGAAATACCTATATACCAAGTGGATACAAATGTAGCAACACCGTCACCGGCAGTAGTTACTGTAACATCACCAACAGGAATTACATCAATAAATATTCCGTCAAGCGACTTTATGAACTTCCCATCAGCTTCGAAGCTACAAGCTTTAGAATGTATGTGGATACATCAGGAGTTAATTACACAAATCCTATTCAGGGAATAAACAACTTGACAGGATTGACTGACATTAACCTGTTCTTTGGAACAGAAGCATCAAGATATACAACTGCAAAAGCAATCGAAGTAGGAGATAATATCCTGAAACCTTATAATGACGCATTAGTGGAGTTGTAACGGCAGGAACTACATTGAATGTAACATCGGCAAGTTCTGACTTGGATGGCACAGCCTACTAAGAATGCCGCACAGGACTTCTTGACAAAGTATACTTAGTTAAAAGTTCCTACACAATGTTTGCAAAAAGGTGATACACAGACATTGAACTTCCTGACTGGTCTAGAACAAAAATACGGGCAGAAGGATTAGGAACAAAAAGAAAAATCAGTATTGGATAAAAATAAGTAACTTAAATGGAGGAGAAGGACACATTTTAGCTCAGGCATTTGACGAAATGAAAGGTCACCAATACTCAAGTATCCAGCAAAGAACTAAAGTAACAGGAGATATCTTGAGCAAAGAGTTTAATTACCTGCAGAAAGAATGGAGAAATCCTAGTAAAGATAATAACAAGATTAAAGTATTCGGTCATGGAGGAGAGTATAATACAGATACAGCGGGTGTAGTGGATTACAGAAATAATGCATATGGAGTGGCTATGTCCATGAAAATGAAACAGTAAAACTTGGAAACAGTTCAGGATGGTATGCAGGAGCAGTAACTACAGATTTGATTTTAAAGATTTAGGAAAATCTAGAGAAACTCAGACTATGGTAAAAGCCGGATTATTTAAGACAATTTCACCTTCTAATGACCACAACGGTTCATTGACTTGGACAATAGCAGGAGAAGCATTTGCAAGTATCAATAATATGAAACGTAGATACTGGATTGTGGATGAAACATTTGAAGCAAAATCAGACTACAGTACATACGGAGTTGCCTTGAAAATGAAATAGGAAAAGATTTTCAGAACAAGTGCAAGAACAAGCATAAGACCATACGGAGCATTGAGTATGGAATATGGAAGATATTCCAACATCAAGGAAAAAGGACTGATGGCATTGGAATTACAAGGAAATGATTACTTCTCAGTACAGCCGGAATTAGGGAGTATCATTCAACTCATACTCAGCCTGTAGGAGTAAAGAGTCAATTCACAGCCAGCTTGACAGCAGCAGTATACAAATGAATTAGGAAAAAGTAAACGATGTTAGAAACAAAAGCTAGATTAAAAAGGTACTACAGCTGATTACTATGAATTGAGAGGGGACAAAGAAGATAGAAAAGGAAATGGTAAGGTTGACCTTAATATCGGATTTGACAATACAAGATTCGGAGTTACATTTAATGCAGGATACGATACAAAAGGAAGCAATGTAAGAGGAGGACTAGGATTCAGAGTTATTTACTAATAACTTTTTAGCCAAAAAAAGGCTTTTTGTTGAAATATAACCTTTAATTCAGAAATTGAAAAGAAGATGAAAACACCGTCAATATTATTTTGGCGGTGTTTTTTACATGTTCCATTTTTGGTTTAATCTGTAAAAATTTAATTCCTTCAATTCTGCAGGAATTATAAGAAAAAGTAGTTTTTATCTTGATTAAAAAGAAGAAGAATTCTAACGAAACTGAGAGAGTTGAAAAGTTTGAGAAATAATTTTAAAAATGTAAAAACACTTGACAAGTAAAAAGTAAGGTTATAAAATGTTAATGAGGTGATTTTATGAAAGTAAATGAAGCCGCAATATGGTTTCTGAATAAAGATAAGTCCTTGTGTAACGGATACATAGATGAAAATACTAGATTAAATAAACTTCTGTATTTTTCAAGTTTGCTGTATTTTTCAAAATTTGGAAAAGAACTGCTGGATGAAAAGTTTGAACGATGGGATAGAGTAACGGTGTTGAAAAGTCTATATAAGGATTATAGATATAACAGATTAGGAGAACAAAAAGTTTAAAACTTCCAAAAATAGAAAAATAAAGAAATAGAGAGAATATTAAACTATTATAATTTAATATAGCGCAGATAAAACTGCAAGTGAATTATCAGAAGAAACACATACTCATAACATTTGGTTAGAAACTTCAAAAATTCAAAAATGGAATTTAAAAATATTTCTGAAAGTTTAAGAAAACAAATGTTAAATTATTATAAGTTATATGAAAATTTTGATTTTGATAATATAAAAGTTGAAAAGATAAATGGAAATAAATTTTATTATGATAAAAGAAATTTAAAAATGACAGAAAAGCTATTGAAAGAATTAGAGATGTTGGAAAATGCCTTACCCTCAATTTATAGAATTAATTGACGGAGAGGTGGTATTTTCATAATGGACATAATAATTTGCAGACTTAACTATCTCTAATGACCCCTACATATAATGTTAATGCACATCAACATTTTGTAGGGTTTTATTCGGTAAATACTATACTATATTCTATTTCATCAGTATTAGGGAAAGAAAAGAGGGTATTTGATAATAATAATGTCTTAAAAGAGGAATATTACCTGATAGAAGGGCAAGAACAGATAGACTGTTCTTTTGAAATGACATCCTTTATAGATTGCAGTAAATCATACAAAAATTCAATTAGATGCACAAGTAGAGATTACAAAATTAACGAACAGAAATATACCTCAAATATAAAAATAAAATTTTAAATAAAAATAAATGAGATGAATAAAAAGGGTAAAAATACAGAATATTAGTATAAAATGTTTCTGGATTTTATTCAACATAATCTGAAAATAGGAACTCAGTTATGTTTGTGGAAAATAAAAAGCCGGAAATTTACAATTTTTACAATACTAGGGTCAAAGTTTTAAATAGAAATAGGAAGCTTACAAAAGCTTCTTTTTATTTAGGTTCTATTAATATGTATGTGGGAGATTTTTATATTAATAAACTGTCTAATTTTTAATAATCTATTTAATATACTTTATACTGATTACTATAATTAGAATATATAGTATATTTCAACTTAGATTAGAAAATCACAAAAATGTGGTATAATCAATTAAATAAATGGGAACCATAGGTAATATAATAAAAAAACATAATTAAACAAAAATGAATAAAATAAAATAAACATAAATGAATAAATAAAAAGCTTTAATTAATAAAAATCATTTAATTATAAATAACAATATTAAATAAAAATAGATAATGCTATTCAAAGCAATGTTATATTAAGGAGGAAATATATGAAAAAGAAAATGCTTGCTATCAGCGTTATTAGTAATGGCAACAGTAAGCTATTCAGCAGAAAAGAAAACAAAGTCTGGAGGCAAGTCTGAACTCGATAGAAAAGTAGTTCAATGATTTGCTTGAAAAGGAAGCGCAAAAAGAAAAAGAGAATTTGAAGTACAGAAAGATCGAGCTTGAAAACTGAAGTTGCAGATCTTAAGGCAAAAGAGGAAGGAAAAAAACTTTCTCGAAAAATTAAAGAAAGATTCTGAAGTCAGATGGTATAGAGACAAATATAAACAAATTTTGAACAATTATGACACATATTACAAAATTTAGCAAAAATTAATAAGAGAAAAGAGCAGAAGATAGCTGAGTTGGAACAAATACTGCAATAATGGGAAATTAAAACTTAAATTCCAAAAACGTTTTATTTCATTCTACTTAATTTTACTGGCATGAAACAGCAGTTCATTAAGAAAAATCATAAAACTCGTCAATGGCTCAGACAATGATTTTTCTAAATTCACAAAACTGTTTTCAGGCTGAAAAATTAAGAATGGATTCGTAAAAACAGTTTTTTGTATTTCGAATATTTATACGATGAAAGGAAGAATTATATGAGAAAAGATAATATTGGCAGGGACTTCTTCTGGCAATGTCAAGCATAGCAATGGCAGACAGTGCACAGGATATACTGAAGAAAGCAAGAGATGACTACTATAAACAGCAGGAAGTGGAAAAGAAAGTCAGCAAGAACACCTAAGAAGGTAGAAAAAGCTGAAAAACAGCACCGGTTGAAGTTGTAGAAGTTGAGGAAGAAGAAGTTGAAGAGGAAGTAAACCAAGAACACCGATGGAAAAACTTGAATACAATGCAAAAGCAAGAATAATAAAAGTGGACTTCTATGAAAGAGTAGTAAGAAGTGTAGCAAGGGAAGAAAAGGAACTTGACGGATACAATGAAGTATTAGGTAAAAAGAAACTCGCCAAAGTGAAACAGCAGAAAGCAGAAAAACCAGCAAAGACAAAGAAAAATAGAAAAAAATAGAAAGCTTATAGGGAAAGGAAGAGAATATGAAAGCTAAAAGATAATGGGGATAGCATTACTGGCGTTTGCAATAGAGACGGTATCAATGGCAGAAAAGACAGACCTGAATATAGAAAGACTTTTAAAGATAGCAAAAACAGAAGAAAGCACTGAAGAAAAGGGAAGCAAGAAAACAGGAACTTTTAAATTGGTAACAGAAGAAGGGGAAACAGTGCCTGCAACAGCAGTGCAAAGACTCAAAAACGAACAGGAAAAGCTTAGAAGCAAAGAGAAACAAGGGAAGCAGAAGCAAGAGAGAAAGCTGAAGCTAAGGCAATGAAGGCAAAAATACAAGAACATGAGCGAAAGCGAAAAATGGATGTTGAAAATCAGAGAATTAAAAAGAGAGTAAATGAAATAAACAGTAATGATCGAAAACATTCCATAAGACAAATGAAATGCTTGATAAAATGGAACAGAGATTAGAAGAATTGAAACTAAGTTAAAATAGGAAAATATAAGAGATAATAAGACAGGAGAGTAGAAATATGAAAAGGATTAATAACAATAGGGCTTGGAGCATTAATGATGTCAGCGTACTAATGCAAAATTGGTTCAGTATAACACAGACAGATTAGATATGATTGAAGATTATCTGAGGGAAAAACAAATTTGTAAAACCATCAGAAAAACGTGGAAAAATTAAAAGAAGAAGGAAAAATCGATTATTCAAAAGAATACAGATCACTTGGAGAAGGAGGCAGACGCATGGCTAGAAGATCAACATAATAGCAGGAATAGTAATGCTGTTGGCAGATATCTTCATTATCGTCTGCGCCGAGAAAAGCTGACTACAACACAGATAAGGGAAATACTACAAGAATAAAACGCCCCTTTGAAATAGAAAGAATAGACATAACAGATATAATCCCTGAAGACAGCGGGCCGGATCAGCAGATAGTAGTAATGGATGAAAGGGCATTGAACTTTGATTTTGACAAATCAGTAGTAAAACAGCAGTACTTTTGAGATGTTACATAAGTTTATAGAATATGTAAACTACAATGACTATGAAGTAGTAATAGAAGGACTACACAGATTCTAAGGAACAAATGCCTACAACATGGCACTTGGAATGAGAAGGGCACTAGAGCGTAAAAGGCTGGTTACTGGAATTTGGAATGGATCCAAGCAGAATAGTAGGAACAGTATCAAAAGGAGAAGAAGAACCGGTAGCAACAAACTACAACAGATGAAGGAAGAGCACAAAAATAGAAGAATAGAATTTAAGCTTTCAAGAAGAGGAAGTTATTAAGAAAGATAAAATGGAGTTTAAAGAAAGAGAGACAGTTATGAATAACAATTTGAAAAGAATTGAAAAAGAGTTAAGAGCTTTTGCAAAAGAGATGTAAAGATCTAAAATACAATACAGCGTTATTGTTTTCATTCTTAGTAACAGGATCGTTATCTCTTTCAGCTAATGGAAAAGATGATGTAGAAACAGCAAAAAGAGGACTTCAGACATCAATAACAGATATGAAGAAGTTATTTAAGGAAGCAAAAATTGAAAAATAATAAACTAATGAGAGCATCAAATCTTGAACTAGTACAATTGATGGAACAGGGAGACCATGTAGTAAAATCACCATGGAGTTCATGGCAGTATGGTATGAATGGATTTTATAACAACTGGAGAGGAACTTATAACGGTCATGGAGATAAAACAGGAAGTGTAATTTTCAAAGAAGCAGTGATTTAAGCAAATACAGTTACCAGGACAGAAGGTGTATCAAAATACACGACAACTTCAATAACTTTAGGAAATGCACTAGAAAAATTAGTAGAAATAGAAGTTGATGCTTCATTAAGAACATTATCAATAGACAAACAAGCACCTACTTTTGTACCTGCTACTCCCTAGTGGAGGGTTACCACCATTTGAACCTAGAGTGATAGCAAAGACCTAATTTACCACAACCTCCTGATAATCCCAAAAATAACAGTACTAGATCCACTCTGATTTATCATTTAATGGGAGTGGTTTTGGACAAGGAGCTACTCCGGATACTAGTCAAAGTGGACTATACGTAGAAAATTATCATGAATACAATACTACAGCACCAGTATATTTAACATACACATCTACTGGAAGAACTATGACAGGAGGTAGTGTTAAAGTAAAATTAGATAATGGGACAGACGGAACACAATTAAATCCAGGAACTTCTTCATCACAAGGATATTATTTTATAAATGATGCGCAGATCATTCAGTTACAATAAAAGGAGACTATGATATAACAAGAGCAACAGATACAGGAAATGGAACATTATACTTTGTAAGTTTAAACTTATTATGGAGGTCGTAATAGTTCTTCAGATGGTGTGTATAATTTTGCAGGAATTTAACATTGCATGGTCATAATAATCCTAGTTCCCAGAAAATCTTCTGTTGGGATTTGAACATCAATTAGTAAATGATGGTGGTGGTATAGCCATTATGCAAATGTTGAAAATGGAATTGTGACAAGTATTTTATACAGGAAATATAACTTACAAGATGGATATAATCTAGTTGGAATCCAAGTAGAGACACGAGTATACAAGTACTAAATGGATATTTTAGAAAAACAGCCTGAGAACAATAAACGACGGTACAATAACAATAAATTCCCAAAATAGTATAGGTATTGATTATGGTAACTATTTTAATGCTTCACCTAATACAAAATTAATCTGTAGGGAAATATTAATGTAAATGGAAAAATAACTACGGTTTTAGAATGAAATCATATAATGGTGAATCTGCTCTCAGAGGTGGAGGAACTCTGGAATGGACTATTATGATAAAAACAGATATAACTGGTGGAACAGGTAAAATTACAGTAAAAGGTACAAATAATGTTGGAGTTTCACTGCACAGGGACTTCATCGAGTGATCCTTTATCTAAAGTAACAGGATTAACATATTAGTCGGTGGAACAGGAAATGTTGATTTCTAAGAAATTCTCAAGGTAATAATACAAAACAATACTGCTATGAATTTAGATAGTACAAGAATGAGGTATAGCTCTGATTCAGATGCAACAGAGAAAGCTCTGAATAAGAAGTGATAAAACATGAAATAAAATTAGATCAAGATATAACAGTGGGTTCTATAGGAACTAAAAATACTTTTGTTACAGGCAGGTAAACAAGGAACGGTCAGATTAGGAAGGGAAAAACAATAACATCAACTTCTTCTGATGAATTTTATGGAATGACAGCTGGTAGTTTCTACTACTGGAACAGGAACAACTGGTGCTAAAATAATTAATGATGGAACTTTAACTATTGGTGGAAATAAAAGTATAGCTATGGCAGTTGATACAGGAAATACAGGAGCAAAATGGAACTATAACTTATACAGGTAATAATGCATCTGCTATTTTTAACAAAGGTACATCTAGCAGCAGGAGTCGCTAGTACTACTACAATATCTGGAGACGGAAATATAGGAATTTATAACAAAGGAACTATGACTTTAAATGAAAAGCTGTTGGAATGACATTAGCAAAAAGGTTCTGCAGGTATATTCAGTGATGGTGGAACAGTTACTCAGCTCCAAACAAAGTAACAATTAGTATAGATGATACTGCTATTCCTGCAGGAACTTCAAAAGGTGTAGCCGTTTATGCTACAAATAGTGCTAATGTCGATTTACAAGGATCAAATTTTAACTGTAAAAGGTGGTGCGTCTGGTGAAGTTTCAGAAGGAGCAGGAACTAGTTTGGATTTGACAAATTCAAAAATTGATTATGATGGTGATGGTTGTGAGTGTATAATGCAAATGGAGGAACAGTAGACTTATCAAATGCAACATTGACATTAAGAGGTAATTCTGCAGGATTTCAAAAAGATTTAAGTGCTCCAGGTTCTATTACTACAACAGGAATGCATATAAATGTATTCTCAAATGATGCCACTGTAATGAACTTAAGAAATGCAACGGTCCTTCAAATTTATTAGGTTTTAGATGGTAACTTGGCTACGCTTGTAGGATTAACACCAGGAAGTATTATAATACAGATCCGTCAGGAACTACATATAATGGATATAAATTAGCTTCAATTGATGGACTTAATACTGCTGAAATTAATAGAGATTTAGATCAAATTACGGCAGTAACTGGTGCAGATGCAGATATAGATACGTTTGTATTATTAGTTCAAAAGGGCAATTTTAAATGTTCAAGCAGGTAAAACAGCAACAGCAAACCTAAATTCTTCAGACTTAACAGCAACAGGAATGAAAGGTGTTGTAGGACTTGATATGAGTTCAAGCACTCAGCAGACTTTCAAATAATGAGACTCAAATAAATCTTGGCAAAGAGGGTCTCAGTTTCAGCAGACAGAACAGACGCAGGGAAGCGGAGCAGTTGGATTATTCATAAACTATGGAAAAGTGAATACAGATGCATCATCTACAATAAATGTTGAGCAGTTAACAACAAAACCCTCATAATGACAGTGCAGTAGGAATTTACGCAGTAAACGGTTCTGAAGTAAATAATGAAGGAACTGTAAAATGTTGGTGGAAACAGTTCAATTGGGCTATTAGGGATTGGCATATAGGAAGATGCAACTACTGGAGCACCTAAAGTAAAATGAATTTGGAGGAAAACCTGGTGAAGGAACAACTAGTATTGTAAATAAAGGAAATGTTACATTAGATGGAACAACTTCGTATGGAATTTATGTATAATAATTCAGCAGGGACAAAAGCTGGTGCCATTGGAACAAATACAGGAAATGAGGTTGACTTTATCAGGAGATAAATCTATTGGAATGATAGGAGATAAAAGCAACGTTAACAAATGATATAAATGCAAAAATCAATATGACAGGACAGGAACAGGTTGGAATGTTTGCTAATAACAGTTCATCATTGATAACTAGAGGGAAAATCAATTTAGCAGCAACAGGTTCTGTTCCAAGTGTAGGAATTTATACTAATGATGCAGCAACAGATATAGTGAAAATGATGAGTAAATTACTGGCGGAATAAAAACTACGGTATATTTGGAACAACAGATGACTCATGGAGCAACAGGAGAAATCACAGTTGGAGATGAAGGAGTAGGAATTTATTCAACAGAAGGAAATGTCACATTAAAATGCAGGTTCAAAAGCAAGAGTTGGAGCGAATAAAGGAGTTGGAGTATTCACTACTGGAACAGCAGGGAAGAACAATAAACTCTGACACATTGATATGACAATTGGAGACTTCTTCATTTGGTTAGTGTAATTAAAATACAGGAACAACAGCTTTAACAACAAATGGAACGGTTACGGTATTTAGAAATGAAGCAAAATATATTTATTCAAATAATAGTGATATAACAGTAACTAATAATGTTGCATTGACTTCTACAGGAAATAATACTTATGGAATTTACTCTCAGGAACAGTAGTGAATACTGCAAATATTGATTTTGGAAGAGGAACAGGAAGTGTGGCAACATACGCTATTAATGGTGGAAATGCCACAAATAATGCAGTACTTCAGTAAGTGGGAAGTAATTTATCAGCAACCCGGTTCCAGAATACGGAATGGAATGGCAACATCTAACGGAACAATAACAAACAATGGAACGATTAGAAGCAGCACTTGATGAAGGAATTGGAATGTTTGCTTCAGGAAGTGGTTCTAGAGCAATAAACAGCAGTACAGGGAGTAATAGAATTAAGTGGAAAAATACAAAAGGAATGTATGTTGGATAATAATGCAGTAGGAGAAAAACTGGGGAATTATTAAAACAGTTCCAACAGCAAATAATGATGGTATCTTTAGTGTAGTTGCTACAGGTGGTGGAGTAATTAAAGAAACTATGGACAAATTATTGTAGATAGATCCCAATAACAAAGCTGGATATCTTGGTTCTACAGGAACTTTTCTCAAATGAAACTAGTGGAGGTACAACAGGAACTGTTACAAATACTGGTGGAGCCGAAGGAGTTGTAAGAAAATCGGAAGCCCTACAGGTAAAAACAGTAGCAGGAATAGAAATTATAGCACTCAGCAGGAGCAACTTCAGCTACAATTAAAATAAATGGTTCAGTTGTTGTACCTACTTATGTTGATACAAATGCAAGAACTAGCACACCAAGTACAGTATCAGTAACTTCTCCAAGTGGGAGTTACATCAATAATTGATTTAGGAACAACAGGTTTAGGAAGTATTCCGACAAATGAAACAAAGTTGGTTCACTGGGAATGTATATAGACACATCAGGAGTAAATTATACATCCAATTGTAGGAATTAACAACTTTGGTTTATCAAAAATTAACTTGATGTTTGGTAGTGAAGTACAAGATATACTGACAGCAAAGTAATAGAAGTAGGTAGTATATATAATTGATCCATATAACACAATGATTTCAAATATGGCAAATGAGAGCAGGAACTAAATTTACATTAGGTGCTGGAAGTTTGACATGGTTTGCAACAGCAACTCAGAATTTATCTGCAGGTACTTTTAGGAAAAGTATATTTAGTAAAAATACCTTATACAGCTTTTGCTCAGGATACCAATACACTATAACTTCCTGAATGGATTGGAGCAAAGATATGGTGTAGAGGCTACTGGAAGAGAAAAAGATTTATTTAATAAGTTAAATGATTTAGGAAAAGGGAGAATCACATATCTAGCACAGGCAATTGATGAAATGAAGGGACATCAATATGCAAATGTACAACAAAGAGTTAATGCTACTGGAAACACACTGGATAAAGAAATTTAATTACTTACATAATAATTGGAGAAATACTACTAAAAATAGCAATAAGATTAAAAGTATTTGGTATGAGAAATGAATATAACACAGATACAGCATGGAATTATTGATTACACAAGTGATGGCACATGGATGTAGCTTATGTTCATGAAAATGAAACAGTGAAACTTGAAACAGTTCAGGATGGTATGCAGGAGCAGTCAACATAGATTTAGATTTAAAGATATTGGAAAATCAAGGGAAAATCAGACTATGGTAAAAGCAGGAATCTTCAAGACAATATCACCGGTGACAGATTACAATAGTTCATTTTGACAAATGGACAGTAGCAGGAGATGTATTCATAGGTAGAAATGAAATGCAAACGTAAAATTCTGGATTGTGAGATGAAATATTTGATGCAAAATCAAATTATTCTTCATATGGAGTGGCTTTCAAAGACAAATTTAGGATATGATATAAGATTATCTGAAAGAACACATTTGAGACCATATGGAGCATTAAAAACTGGAATATGGAAGATTTAATGACATCAAAGAAGACAATAGGACGAAATCAGATTAGAAGTGGAAGGAAATGACTACTTCTCAGCAAAACCTGAAGTAGGAATAGAATTTAAATATGTTCAGCCATTAGCAGTAAAACTCGAGCTATCTGTTGGATTATCGGCGACTTATGAAAATGAATTAGAAAAGTAAATAATACGAAATAAAGCGAGAGTAAGATTTACTTCGTGCAGACTGGTATGACTATGCAGCGAGAGATAGATAGAGGAAGTGGAAAATTTGACCTGAATATTGGTGTAGACAACAGCAGATTCGAGTTACATTTAATGCAGGATAGGATACAAAAGGTCACAATGTAAGAGGAGGACTAGGGATTTAGAGTATTTACTATCAATCTCTTTAACCAGGGTGTTGAAATGTAACACCTTTACTCAGAAATTGAAAAGAGATAGAAACACCGTCAATATTATGTTAGGTGTTTTTGTTAGAGATTTTAATTGAATAAAATTAAAATCTATTTGAAATATCAGTTGATTTTATTTTATAAATAAAAGTATATAGGTAATTATAAACAAGATAACCCAACATGTGGTATAATTAATTGACAAATAAAAATATAGAGATATATAATAAAAAATCAGACCTTATCAAAGATTGGATGAAGTAAAATAAATAATAGTAAATAAGTTGGAATCTAATCAATAAATATTATTTAATCAAAAATCAAATGATATATTTAAAGCAACACTATACTGGAGGAGAATATGAAAAGAATTCTGCTGGTAGTTTTATTTATAATGACAATAGTGTAAACTATTCAGCAGAAAACAAAGTTGAGAAGCAAGTTTAAAACTTATGGAAAATAAGGTTTAACGAGCTTCTTGAAAAGGAGGCAAAAGAAAAGAGATTTGGAGTGCGAGGCTCAGCTGAAATTGAAGTTGCAGATTCAAAGCAAAGAAGGGAGAAAACTGAAAAAGCTTTAAAAAGACTTTGAAGTCGGATGGTATAGAGAGAATATAAACAAATTGCACAATTATGACAATATTACAAAAATCTAGCAAAATTAATGAGAGGAAAAGAACAGGAGAAATGGGCTGAATTAGAACAAATACTAAAGGTGATAATGGAAATTAAATTTAAACTCTAGCTCTTTATTTATTTTACTTAATTTTATTAGTAGTGAAAATGCCTACAATGTATGCACTTAAAATGAAAAGGAACAAAACAGAAGAATAGAATTTAAAGTTTTAAGAAGAGGAAGTTACTAGGATAAAAATAAATAAAATATACTAAATTATAAGAAAAGAGAGAAACAGTTATGAACTAACAATTTGAGAAAAATTGAAAAGAATTAAGAGCCGGCAAAAAGATGTAAAAGACATAAAAAGTACAATGTACTGCTGTTTTCATTTTTGTAACAGGTTCATTATCATACTACAGCTAATGGGAAAGATGAGGGTAGAAAACAGCAAGAAAAGGACTTTGCAGACATCAATAGCAGATATGAAAAGAAACTGTTTAAGGAAGCAAAACAGGAAAAATAACAAGCTGATGAAAGGATCAAACCGTGAATTAATCCAGCACGTAATGGAACAGGAGACTGGCGTAGTGCAAAATTCCGCTGGAGTCTGCATGGCAATATGGAATAAGGGCAACTATTTTCTGCGGTGACTTGGTTTGGAACTTATAGAGGTAGGAGGATAAGAGGAGAAATATCCTGTCTGAATATTTGGAAAGAAGAGTACTGACTCATTTTTAGAAATGGCTACTCCTGACAGTGACTTCTACGAAACTTATACGTCATCAATAAACGAACCATCTTTCATTCTGCACACCTTCTACTATAAAAAGATTAGGAGGTAGCAGTAATTATGGATTGGCAAGTACTGGCACAAACTCAGGAAACCGATAGCTTGATATGTAGGAGCTTCTATAAAGCCATATATCTAAAATACCAGCAACAGTTACACCCACTACTACAGTACATGCAATTGCTCCTTCGAGATGGCCACCTGAACTAGAAACCATACAGAGAGCACCGGAGGCGCTATCACAGAAATACCTAAATTTAATCCGGTGCAGCACGCGAAGAAACATACACCATGTCACTACCAACACCGCCAACTTTACAATAGACATTCTGCTCGTATCGTAACTATACGACCCAAAATTTCTTAGGGGATGTTGATGGAGAAGACACTCAGGAAGTGGACAATCTTTACAATGCAAAGTACTACTCAAGCAACAGATGGAGGTACATTAAACTAGCTCAACAGCTACTGTATTCTTGGGCAAGTCGAAAGTGCTCGTGTTACAGGAATGCACAAATTTTGACTGTGCAATATTAAAAGCACATGTGACTATACAACTATATGTCAGGTTTCTGGTGGAGGAACGCCTGCTCACTAATGCTATGACACTAGACTCAATCACAGAGGTTTCTATTGCAGATTCCAAAATTCAACTGCAAGACTATGGAATAATCGTTTTCTTGTTGGAGGTTCAGGGCATAAACAGATGGATAATGCACCAGAAGGTGGGAGAATAATGAGAAATGAAGCAACAATAAATATGGTTAGCACTTGTGGTAGAACAGGGAAATACAAAATGACAGTAGCTAAGCGGCATGAAAGAGAAAGGAACTTTGACAGATGATGCTCGAGGGCTATGGAGGGAGCAGATGGTTTAGGGAGGACCCCATGCTGGGATATCAAACTACGCCATCTCACTCTCTAAACAAACAAACCTCTCCAAATCTGAAAGAGAGAGATGGGTGCATGGAACGAGGACAAACAACAGTAACCAGAATCACTGAGTGAACACAAAGAGATCAATATGGAAATCTACGCAGGAAAAGAAGAGGATACGTAGGACAAGACAGGAATGATCCTAACTCATGAATTTGATTGTGATCCAAGTTCGCAGTAATAGGTATATGATAGCTTAGTCAAATGGAACAAGTACAACTCCACCTGGAACAATTTCGTTTAAAGGTAAAGAGCTCTAGGTGGCACAAAGTATATGCTCCATATCAAAAGCAAGCATGTGTGCAAGAGTGAAGTAATAAATGATTACTAAGGAGACAATAATACATTAGGGTGGAGTAGAAAGTTATGGTCAAAAGAACTTTCTGCAATTTTAGATACAAATCTCTCAGAAGTGGAACTAAGAGTCCAAGTATTTGGAAAATAGGGTTTCCATATCAATTAAACCATGTGGAAGTGGAGGAGCTTCTCTTTCAAGTCTGGTATAGCAGTAGTAGAAGATGAAGATTGACTGACATAGGAATAGGCATACACTGATTAGTGAAGATAAAAGGAGGACTATCTGTTTCTCGGTGGTGGACAAGGTAACACTGGAATGTTCTTAAGAGTCAGAGATAATGATGATATAGCAACGTTGCCGGTGGAACAATTTCTGTCTCGGAAATAGAAAATATTGGTCATGAGAGTAGATTTGAGGTAGTACAATGACAGTAATGCTGCTGGAGTTCTCCCAAAAGCTATAAATGATGGAAAAGTAGTGAGATAATGGAGAACAAAATATTGGTATAGTTGCTAATAATTCTGAAAACTTCAATTATAAAAGCTAGCAACAAACAATGGAACTATAGAATTTGTTGGAGACTGCCTATAAAAATAGGACTATTTGACAAGATGGACAGAAGTTGTAAATGTGCGACAGGAAAAATAACAGGGCTCAAACTGCTGGAGGACTTAATGAAACATTAGGTATGGTAATCCAAGGAAAAAGTACCTTCAAAATGTTTCCTTCAGAGTGGAATAAATAATGGAGAAATAGATTTAGCTGGAACTAGAAAGTTACAGGATGACAAAGTACATTACTACTGGAAAATGGAGCAACAGGAACTAGCTAAGTAACTACTTCTGGAGTTGACTCTATTAGTTTATATGCAAAAGGAAATACAACAACAACAAATATTAATTCAGGAAAATATGTAGGTAAAGATGGGCATTAACTCTATTTGCGGGAGTGATCAGGCAACAGTAAATTTAGGAACTGCTACAAGTGCACCTGAATTAGAATCTTATGGGTAGAAGTTTATTATTTCTATAACTATACTAAAATATTCAGGAGTATACAGCTGATGGAGTATTTAAACTAACAACCCTAATGTTAAGGCAACATGGATACTGGAGCAACAGCTTTTACTTTAAGATACTACGCCGGGTGCACGCAGAGTGAAAGTAAAACTCAAACGCAGATAAACTAAATGCTATGTTGCATGGTTCAGTACAAATAAAATAAAATTAAAATTAGCGATAAAGATTCAACATTTGTTTTAGATCAATACAGTCTCATATACTCGAAAAGATATCGAATAGGACTAATACAGCTACAGTTTTAGGAGCTGTTGAGAATAGTTCAGTCTTCTCGAAAAGCTATAAAGGCACATGCTCGGGCAACTACAGAGCGACTTTTAAGTGTGGTGAATGTGATTCAGATAATCACATGGGATCTGTACTGAAGTAAGGCCTATGAGAGCAGTCGCAAACTCAGCCGTCAGCGTTGGAAGCTGGCAAATCTAGTGGTATCAGATGCGACACAGATCGTCAGATTACAAGCTACTACTGAGCCAGCTATGATGGGAGCAACAGGTACAAAGTAATATAGGATGTTGACAAATAATGAGAAATAGAATTCTCAAATAAAGGTGGAACAGCGTAGCAGTTGCAGACTATGGACAGCTACAAACAATGGAAAATAGTGGCTTGCTGAATGCACGGCAAATGGAGTGGGAGAAGCCAGTATGGAATCCTATTGGAGCATCTAGTTCAAAATTAACAAATAGCGTTCAGCAGGAGAAACATATCTTGGAACTAAAGAGACGTGTTGGATTTGGGGAGCTAATAGTAGACAGCATCTAATTGTCTGGGTTGGGGTAGTGTAGGTCTTCTGGAGCGCTGGTAGGAGTGAGCGTGCCACTAAAGAGAAGGAGTATGGTACTCTATGCTGACAATGATACTAACAGCTTACTTACAGCTAGTCATCTACTATATCATTGGCCCAGGAACACTAAACCTGGCTCGAATACAGGTAGTGGGTATTTATGAAAGATGATTTTACTTCAACCGGAGTATAATCTGCAAAAGAAGGAAGTGTTAAGATGGATGCTACAAAATTCAACATGCAGCAAATGGTGGAACTTATACAGTGCAGGAAAAGAATCAGGTTGGACTCAAATTAACCAATGTTGCACCAACTAAAACCTGAAACCCAGGAAAATCTTTTTCTATAACAGAGATGAGGTTCAGTTGCTTATTTGTTAAGCTAGTCAAAATCTTGGATCCAGAGTCACTCCACTGATAACTTAACTGGCTTCAACGAGGGCATATGCATGTGCAAATACCGCTTAGAAGTATTACACTGTAGGAAAATACTTCAGGCGATGGCTGCGATGGGTCAATGTTTATAATCTGCCGCATTCAAATGTTAGCTCTAAAATCTGCGGCCCGACATCACTCTCAAATAAAAATAAGCAGGAGTTCATGGGCAAGAAGCACTGTAAAAATGAAGGTAAGATAACGTTAACAGGAGATGGACCTCATCTGCTTTTATATGCTGAAGGAAGTACAGTATCAAAATGAAAGTACTGGAAGAAATGTGCGTAAGAGATGGTTCAGAGATTTATGTTGGGGTCTATAATCAGCTCGCGACGGCTTTTGCAGCGGACTAACTATGAAAAGAGTACCATAGGAAGCGAGTTTGGGATGCGATGCGGAAGATCACGGCGTATAAAATGCGGGAGCTACGGTAGGTACACGAGTGCCATGACACAGAAAAAGCTACTGAGATGTCTGAGTGGCGTGGGAAGTCAAGATGTAATACCAAATGAGTATTATAACACTGACGGAGACAAATCTAGTAGCGCGCGCATTCAGAAGCAATGACCAACACTGTCATAAAATTCATTAATACTGGAAATCTATAACATTGGTAGATTCATCATGGTCATATTGAGATCCAAGGCATTGCACTAGCAATAATGGAACCAAATAGTACAGTAAGAAAGCTCTGGAAAGTTGTGCTGGAGCAAATCAACAGGAATTTATGCCGGAAATGTAAACTGTAGGAACCTCTGGAGACGAAGGAAACCGGAGGAAGACAGTTTATTCTAAAGAGAGGAACTGCAAATACATCTGCATTTCAAGATAAAAGTTGGAGATACGCTAGGCGCAAGACACTTGAAGGAGTAGGAGTATATCTTGCAGGAAATAGTCATGTCGTAACGTGAGTACTGATATCTGACCAGCGATGGACGAGTAGTCTCGGATATGCAGCCGGACGATGTATCATGCTAGACTGACAGAGTGTAAAACAGAGTGGCAGCAGGAGTACTAACGCTCTCTGATCGATGCATGTACTATATGTTCGGCAGATAAGACAGGAACCTAAGAAACTATACTAGTAAATCAAACAGGAAATGAAAACTATGGCATTTGGCTTAGCACTTTGGAGACAGAAATTGAAATTATAGTTGACTTCAGCCATGGTGCAGGAAATGTAGGGCGCAGCTACTGATTATGCCGAGAGCAACTGCAAACTACCTAATGCCAGCCAGAACTATGGAATAATACAGGATATCAAGTCGATTTACTAACTAATCCAGATGATATATATGGAATAGGAATGAGCGCAGGATTTACAGAAGAAGTTCCGGCAGGTTCAGGAAAACTATGTGACAAGAGGATTAGGAAAATATAGAAAACCACGGAACAATAAAAGTTACAGGATCCTGACAGTATCGGAATGTATGCAACAGGTACAGGTTCAAAAATTCTAAATGCAGGTACAATAGAATTGTGTACCAAAGAGAAATATAGGGTATATTTGCAAACACGGGCACGCTATAATTAATACAGGAACCATTACAAACAGTAGGACAGGAAACGTAGGACAAATGGGAGTACATAGGAACAGGAGCCACTTTAAATAATACAGAACAATTCATAGATGCACCTAAAGGATATGGAGCATGTAGTGGTGGAATAATCATTAACCGTGGTAATATAACTGTTAGCGGTGAGCAACTGCAGTAAAAGAACTGACAGCATGAGATACTTCAAAAACAGGTACAGATTCTCCTGATGGAATAAACAAGATAAGAATCTCATGCACCAGCAGGAGCGTCAGAGGCTAAAAATAATAGCTAATGGAACAGTTCAGACTCAACAGTAGTTCAGTGCAGGCACTACCAAAACAGAAAACCTAATGATATACCGACTCATCAGTAGGTATGTATATTGATACATCAGAATAAATTATACAAGACCTATAACTAATATCGGAGCTAGCCGGATTAACAGAATCAGATTTAATTATAGGAACAGAAGTCGCAAAATATACTACATCTCAGTACATTCAATTAGGACAGGATATAATTGATCCATATAACGATATGATAAGAACATCAGGGAATAGAAAAATGGAATATCTATTCAGGTTCATTGACTTGGATGGCTTCAATAACACAATTACCTGATTATACAATAAGAAATGCCTATCTGGCTAAAAAATACCCTATACAGTCTGGCAGGAAGAATGGCAAACGCCTGTAGAGGCAAAAGATACACATAATTTCTTAGATGGATTGGAACAAAGATATGGAGTGGAAGAATTAGGAACTAGAGAAAATCAATTATTCCAAAAATTAAACTCTATTGGAAACAATGAGGAAATATTATTCTTCCAGGCAACAGACGAAATGATGGGACACCAGTATGCAAATGTACAGCAGAGAACACATGGAACTGGAAGATTGATAGACAAAGAAATAACACACTTGTCTAAAGAATGGGATACTAAGTCTAAAACAGTCTAACAAAATAAAAAGTATTTGGAATAGAGATGACACAGTACAGATACTGCAAGAATTATCGACTATACAAGCAATGCATATGGATTTGCATACTTACATGAAGATGAAACAGTAAAACTTGGAAACAGTTCAGGATGGTATGCAGGAGCAGTACATAACAGATTCAAGTTTAAAGATATAGGAAGATCAAGTGAAAATCAGACTATGTTGAAACTGGGAATCTTCAGACAATGTCACCGGTAACAGACCATAATGGAAGTTTACAGTGGACAATCTCAGGAGAAGGATATGTATCAAGAAATGATATGCATAGAAAATATCTTGTAGTGGATGACATATTCAATGCTAAGTCAAGCTTACACAACATATGGAGCAAAGATTAAAGAATGAATTAGGATACAAACATAAGAACAAGTGAAAGAACAAGCATCAGACCATATGGAAGCTTAAAACTTGAATACAGGGAAGATTTGGAAGATTAAGGAAAAATCAGGAGAAATGAGACTGGAAGTGAGAAAGGAAATGACTACTATTCAGTAAAACCGGAAGTGGGAATAGAATTCAGGTATAAAGCCTCATGGCAGTAAAAACAACATTTGTAACTAGTTTAGGATTAGGATATGAAAACGAACTGGGAAAAGTGGAGACGTAAAAGAACAAAGCAAGAGTAGCCTATACTAATGCAGACTGGTTCAACATCAGAGGAGAAAAGGACGATAGAAAAGGAAACTTCAAGGCTGATTTGAATATAGGAATAGAAAATCAAAGATTCTGAGTAACATTTAACGCCGGATATGAGTACAAAAGGTCACAATGTAAGAGGGAGGATTAGGATTTAGAGTAATCCACTACTCTCTAAAGGAATTTTATGAAAAATAGGCATAGGTAAACTTGTACATATTATAAAATAGGGTTGTCTCTAAAAATTAAAAATACAGTAAAAATCTATATTTATGAATTATTTACAATTTCACAATGCAAAAACTGAATGAATTTAGAAAAAGTCAACAACCTGATTTTTCAGTGGATTTTGACTTTTTCTTTATGAATGACTGTTTTGTATAAGGAAATCTAGTAAGTGAATAAATATGTTTTTGTATTTTTCACTTTGAGACAGACTTTTTATGTTTTCAGTTTACAGAAAACTCGATACTTAGGCACTCATTCGAGATGTTCTAGTATATTATTTTTAATTATTTTTCAGAGATTTTTGAAATATCTAAATTATAATTTATCCAGATAGAGAATCTCCTTCAGAAGTTTTCCAGCCAAGTATTTTTCAAGATTTACATTTTGTGTAGACTGGATTATTCTATGTCAGGATTGTTTTTACAAGTTGTGCCAAAAAGTTCCTTTGTTTCCCTTCTTTGCTGGAAGTTTTTCCGATAGCAAAACAGTACATCCGCAGTTCATAGGTAATATCCTGTTATTTTCGAATCCCATTTTATGATTGATTTTTCTTCAACATAAAATAACTGTCTTATAAGCTCAATATCAAAATTATCAGATTTTAGTCTCGAAGCATTGTTTCAAATTTTCTCCCATGCTAGAACATGCTCATGAGGTGTTGTCTCAACTACATCATCGAAAAATGATGCCCTAAGGCAAGTTTATTACACCCTAGTGAAGTAGCCGTATAGGACTTCCCTCTTCTCATTTTGGCACATATATAGCACGCAGTCTTTTGCAATCTGTTCAGCAATTTCAAAATATTGTCATTGTAAATTTCGCATGGAATTTCCAAATAATCCAGATAGATTTTGTAAATTTATGTCGTTAAAACCAGGATTCATAGAAATAAAATACAAGCTCAAAGGTTTTGCTTTGTCTCTTTAACTCCTGAAAGTTTTGAAAAGCAGAAGACTGTCTCTCTCCCCCGAAATTGCAATGGCTATTCTGTCGCCTTCCTCAACAAGTTCAAATTCCTTTAATGCACACGTATAAAGGTGACCAAAGTTCACTTATATTTTTCTGGATACTTTTTCTATTTCCTTCAAAGGTTGTAGAGGTACTGCTGGCAACACTGTTTACAGGCTGTATTTCCAAGCCCTGAAATTTCATTTTCTATATTTTCCATTTTATTATTTTCTCCTCATAGATTTCTAATGGGTTTATTATAAATTTTTAAAATATATTTCAAAGGTTGGAATAAAAATGATATAATAAAATTAGAATAAAATAATTGAAAAAGGAAAGTATGAAATGAGAAAAATGAGAAGAGACAAGGACAGTACTGATGGAATGGAAATTATACAGAGAAATGATTTCCAGAATTTACTCTTGATTCTGTTCTGCTGGGGAGATTTTGTTAAAAATCAACAGAAAACAAAGAAAATACTTGATATAGGGACTGGATGCGCTGTCATTTCACTGATTCTGCAAAAAGTCAAAGGCTGAAATAACAGGGATAGAGCTTCAGGAGGAAATGTCTGAGGGTGGCAATAAGAAATGTAACACTAATGAACTTTTCAGGACTGTATCAAAATAATAAACGATGATATTAAAATTATGATAAGATATTTAGTAAAGATGAATTGATGTGATAGTTACTAATCCACCGTATTTTGATTATGACTGGAAATATTAATCAGATAAGTGATTTAAAATCAGATAAGCAGGGCAAGGCATAATATTGATATAACAATTGAGGAAATAGTTAAAAATATCAGCTTATTTATTGAAAAATAACGGATCTTTTTCAATGGTTTTTAGAAGTGATAGACTGGTTGAAGTATCTGGGATTACTTACAAAAATACAATTTGGAGCCAAAACGGATGAAAAACTGTTATACTGGAAAGGTAAAAATGCGAAATTGTGCCTTTGTGGAAGCAATAAAGGATGCAAAAAGGATTTGTAATCGAAGAAGCTAAATATGTGTATGATGAAAATGGCGAAAAACAGAATATATAAAGAAATTATATGGAAAGGATATTTAGGATGCTTGAATTAATAGGATTTATAATAGTGATTCTACTGAGGTTTATATATCCAGGACCACAAAATTTTTACAAAAATGGCAAATTATAATTTATGTTTTATGTATGGTATTTAAGTACTGGGTGAAACATTTATGGCAAAATAGTGGTAAGAATAAATGATTACAGAATATTGTTTTATTTTTGTGAAAATATAAGAAAAAGATTTGAAAAATTTATTGAGAAAAATAATGTATAAATGTAATTGCGAATGGTGGAATGGTAGACACGCTATCTTGAGGGTAGTGGCAGTACCGTCATGGGTTCAAGTCCCATCATTCGCACCAAATAATGAAAATAAAAGCGTTATATAGATTTTAAAGAAAATCAAAGGGTCTGTCTCAAAATTGAAAAATACACAAAACATATTTATTCATTTACTAGAATTTTCACTTTATACAAAACAGTCGTTCATAAAGAAAAAGTCAAAAATACACCTGAAAAATCAGGTTGTTGACTTTTTCAAATTCATTTCCAGTTTTGCATTGTGAAAATTCTAAATAATCTCATAAATATAGTTTTTACAGTATAATTGTATGAGTCCCTTTTTAAATTACTTGTAAATAAAGGAATTTTAGAAAGAAGTATACTTTTGATAAAACAATGGTAAAATAATTATGATAAGTGGCAGAAAGGAAATTTTGAAAATGAAGGATAAATATATTTGACTAGAGAACAGAATGTATTTTTGCAAAGAAGCAATGACTTCATCTGTCTATAATGTCCTAAACTGGAAGGACTCAAATATTACATATGTTCAGACAGAAAAAATACTTAATGGTATCAATGATGAGAATGTATCTCTTGATGATGTAAGAGTTATTTTAAATCTAAAGTCTGCATGGAACATATACTTGATAATCTAGATAAAGATTTGGATGTAGATTTTTATATGTAATGTAAATAAAAAGAGTTTCAGCAAACGAAAGCCTTGACTGGGGAGTTTTGGTAAGATATGGTAGGAGTGCGCTTTATGTGATGGTAAAAGATTTGAGCCCTGAAATACCCAGAATAGAAGAAGTGCAAGATTGTCTGAAATATAGAGAGTACAACAGAAAGAGCTTTAAATTATTATCTTTGGGCAATAAGAAGTCAACTTTTGGGATGGAACAAAAGGACAGGCAAACACTGTAGCCAATGCAATACTAATATCAAATGGTAAAGGAATACTGAATATAGAGAGAAAGATTTAGAAGAATATAATATCAGACTTTCTGAATATTATTTGAGTGGAGATAACAGAAAAATGCTAAAAGTTCTTATACTGATAATGCGATTGAAGGAATTCATATAGATATAGAAATGGAAAATAAGAAATTTTACTAAAACTAGAAAAAAGAATTAGTAGAAGTGTGGGAAATATGAAAATAAATGAAAATTAGAAAATAACATTTCCAGTAAATAACAAATATTTGAAAAAAGATATAAACATTTTAGAAAGGATTTTTAAAAGATACAATAAATTAAATAAAGAGAAAAACAAGGGGACATTGGAAATTTATACGAAAGAATATTTTACAATTATGTCAGACAAATTGAATCAGATGCTTTAGCAGAAATTAGAGCACAAAAATAACAGAAGAACAATTTATGATACTTACAAAATAGATATGAAGAATTTTAAAGAATTTGAATAAGGAGTGAAGAAGAATGAGAAATAAAAGATTTTTAATAATATAAACTTATACTGCATCATATAATGGTGGACAAGCAGGGAGCAGGCATTCATAAATGAGAATAATGAAATATGGTTTTTAAAATTTCCTAAAAGTACAAGTCAATTTGGAAAATGTTGAAAGGTCTTAGTACAAATAGTTCAATTTCTGAATATATTGGCTCCAAAAATTTTTGAGATAATGGGCTATGATGTTCATGAAGTTGAGCTTGGAATTTTTAAAGATAAACTAGTAGTTGTCTGCAAAAGATTTTACAGGAAGAAAAATAGAGAATACAGATTTTATGAAATGAATCAAAGTTATTAATAAATATACAGATGATGTGAATTCACAAAAATCAGGAATTGAAAATGTAAAGTTTTTATGTTATTTTGGAAGAAGTACTTTTACAATTTAGATAAAAATAGTGATATAGTCGAAAAATATAAAAGGAAAGATTTTCATGATATGTTCGTAATAGATGCTTTTCATATAATAATGACAGACATAATGGAAAATTGGGGTATTATGACTGATAGAAAAGAATATAAGTTAGCACCAATATATGATAATGGAAATTCCTTTTTCCAAAAACATAGTTTAGACAAAAATAAAAAAGAGATTTTAAATAATGAAAATAAGTTTAATTCTCATTTGCTTTGAATGGAAATACTCTTTAAAATATAAAGATAAAAATGTCGATTCTACTAGGAGTAACTAAGAAATTGAGCTTAAATTTAGAAGATAAAAGTGCTGAAGCATTAGAGTTTGGAAAACAGTTAAAAAGAAGCTATGAAAAGAGTAGTTCCAAAAATAAATTTAGAAGCCATACAAAAGAAGTGATAAATGAAATTCCTGAAAAATATAACGGTTTAGAAATAATGTCAAAAGAAATGAAGGAATTTTACATAAGATTACTAGAACAGAGATATGAAAAATTTTACTGCCTTCATACGAGAAAAGTAGTGCATAATTTAGAAAAATTGAATTCTAAAGATAAGAGAAAAAGAATATGAAAGGTAATGTAAAAATAGCAAGAAGAAAATAAATATGAGATACGCAGTAGATGTTACTGATTTAACTGATGTGTATTTTGTAATTTTACAAATTAGTAATTTATGTTATAATATTTATGCAAAATACCCAAAGAATAAAAAGCTCATATTGTGTAATAAAATAAAATTGTGATAAAGAAGGCTGGATAAATTCAGCTGTTATAATGAAGAAAAGTAACCAAACTACAAGGGAGGATATATAGAATATATTAAGATTGCGATTTAGAAGTGTATAACGCAATAGTGGAAGAAGAAAGAGACAGGAAGAAGGAATAGAATTAATAGCATCAGAAAATTTTTTGTATCAAAGGCAGTTACTGCAGGTTCTGTGTTACAAACAACTATGCGGAAGGATATCCTGAAAAAGATATTATGGGGATGTCAAATGCAGATACTGTGGAACAGCTGGCACCTGACAGACTGAAGAAAATCTTTTGGGGCAAAGGAAATTTGCAAATGTTCAGCCACACTCAGGATCCACAGGCTAACATGGGAGTTTATGTTTCATTGCTGGAAGCAGGAGATAAAATTCTTGGAATGGGACTAAGTTCAGGTAGCATTTGACACTGGATATAAAAATAAACTTTTCAGGGAAAAATTACGTAGGAATTGAATATGGATTAAATCCTGAAACAGAAATGCTGGAGTTATGATGAAATAGGAAGACTTGCCATTCAGGAAAAACCGCAGATGATAGTTCAGGTGCAAAGTGCTTATTCAAGAGTAATTGATTTTAAGAAGTTTAGGAGTGCTGAGTGAAGTTGGAGCTTATTTAATGGTGGATATGGCACATTGCCGGACTTATAGGCAGCGGAGAACATCCTAATCCTATGGAATATGCTGATATTGTAACTTCAACTAACTCATAAAAACAATGAAAGGTATCGTGGTGGAATAATACTAAATAATGAAGAAAGATAGCTAAAAATTGATAAGGCAATATTCCGGAATCCAAGGTAATGAATTAATGCTATAATAAATATAAAGCCGCAGTGGCATTCAAAGGCAGCTATTGTCACTGAATTTAAAGAATATCGAAAACAGGTTGTGAAAAATGCAAAAGCTATGGCAGATGCCCTGTAGGTGGATTGAGAATAGTAAGTGGCGGTGCTGACAATCATTTAATGCTATGTAGACTTAAGACCTAAGGGGTTACAGGAAAAATGGCTGAAGAAGGTCTTGAAAAGGCAGGAATAACTACATAATAAAAAATTCCATTCCAAATGATCGGAAAAACCTTTCATAACTAGTGGAGTAAGACTTGGGACTCCTGGCACAACAGCAGGGGAATGAAGGAAGATGAAGCTGGCCAAATAGCTGAAATGATAATTAAAGTACTGGAAAAATGTTAATGATGATGAAAAATAGCAGAAGTAAAAATGAAGTTTTGAAATTAGTAGAAAAATTTCCTCTTTATAAGGGAAAATAATGACAGATAATAGAAAATTTGTGTTGAGTTTATTTTGCTTTGCTTTTAAAGGTAGGAGGAGATATTTTAGTGAGAACTGGTAGAAAATGATGAAATGAGAGAAGTACGGGTAACATTATATAATGCATCCTGAAGGATCTGTCCTGATAGAGTTTGCGATACAAAAGTTATATGTAATGCAACAGTTGAGGAAAAATTCCACCTTTCTAAGAGGAAGTGGAACTGCTGGATAACTGCAGAGTACAGTATGCTTCCCAAGGCAACAAACAACCGTGTTCAAAGGGAAGCTAAAAGGAAAACTTGCAGGAAGAACAATGAAATACAGCGTCTGATAGGAAGAGCATTACGTTCATCAATTAATTGACAGCAAGCTTGGGAAAAGTTAACACATTATAATAGATTGTGATGTTATTCAGGCAGATGGCGGAACAAGAACAGCCTCGATTGCAGGAGCATATCTTGCTATGGAACTTGCCATTGAAAAAGCTTATTGATGAAAGAAAAGCTTAATGAAATACCGATAATTTCAAAAGTAAGTCATAATCAGTGTTGGAAAAATAAAAATGACATACTGCTTGATCTGGAATATCGAAGAAGATTCTACGCAGATGTGGATATGAAACTATTGTTATGACATGAGAGAGTTTGTGAAATTCAAAGGGACTGGAGAAGAGGCAGACTTTTACACAGGATGACCTTGTGAAGTTTATTGAAATTTCAAAAATGCCTTTTGAAAAATTATTTGAGCTATAAGTGGTAAATAACGAACATTATTATGGAATAAAAATAGTTATAAATAAAGAAAAATTGGCTATTTGTTTATTGACTATTTATTCTTTTATATGGCTACATTTATATATATTACAAATATGTAATATTATATAATAAAATTTTATGGAGGTCTAAAATGGGTTTATTCGATTTATTCAAAGGAAAAAGAAGCTGAAACACAAGAATTTAATGGAAAGGTATTTTGCACCAATTTCAGTGAAAGCTTTTACCTTTATCAGAAGTACCTGATGAAGTTTTTGCTCAAAAATGATAGGGGATGGAACAGCTATTGAGCTTTCATCAGAATCAGGAGTAATGTTAGCACCTGCAGATGGAAAACTTGAAAAATATTTGAAACAAATCTGTGCGTTCAGTATCGTAACACCTTTCAGGATTAGAAATATTTGTTCACTTTGGAATGGATACAGCAAAAACTTGAAAGGAAAAGGATTTGAAAGATTAGTAAATGAAGGATGTTGTAGAACTCCTCTAATTAAGTCATGACTATGATTTCTTAAAAGAAAATGCTAAAATCAATAATCACTCCTGTAATTATTTCAAATTCAGATGAATTTGGGGCATTAAATGGTGTAGAATCAGGAAAATGTCTTTGCCGTGGAGAAACATTAGTTTTTAGATGTTCATAATGTAAAATCAGACAGAAGAACTGTTTGGAAATGGGAAATCGCATTTTCTGAAACAGTTCTTTTTCTCAATTATACTAATTGTATATAATTTTATCTTTAAATAAGTATATATAATAGATTTTTGAATAATGAAAATATATGGATTTGCTGAGAATTTATTTGACTAGGTAAATTAAAAGTTATATAATAATTTCATTGATACTAAAATAAAAATGAAATTTGGGAAATCTAATTATGGGAATGAACTTAACCTATAAAATATTAAAGCAATAATCTGATAAAAGGTGAGTTAAAAGGGAAATGAAATTGCTGTCAGAGTTCATCAGACTTTGACACAGGATTCAACAGGAACAATGGCATATCTTCAGTTGAATTCCATGACATAGAAGATGCTGCAACAGAAGTTCTGTGAGCTTATAGATCACAATGTGCTGTCGAAGCTTTGAAAATGCAGATGACCATGAATTTTATAAAAACATCTGCAAAGAAGACATAACAATATTTTTCAAAACCTGGAATGGAATATGTCACAGATTACATCTTGAAAATTTGGAAAACCTGGAAAAAATATTAATTGGTTCGACAGTCATACTCCTCACTGTGGAGGACTTGGGAATGATTGCCATAGGGGCAGTGAGGACTTGATGTTGCCATGAGAATGGCTAGGGACTTTACTCATCTGAAGGCTCCAAAAGTCTTATAATATTGAGTTGAAGGGAAAACTGCCAAATGGGTATCTGCAAGGATATAATTCACGTTTTAAGAAAACTTACTGTTAGTTGTAGAGGATACGTAATGGAATACACTGGAGAAGGGACAAAATGTCTTTCAGTGGAGGATAGGGCTACCATTATCAAATATGAAGCTGAACTTGGAGCAACTACATCGATATTTCCAAGTGATGAACTGACAAGGGATCAAAAAGCAGTCCAGGGAAAGGATTTTTATGGAAATGCTACCTGATGAAGATGCAGAGTAGTGATGAAAAATTAGTTGTAAATCTGGATGAACTTTGCGTACCTTTGCGGTTTTTCCGCATAGTCCTGATAATGTTCATGAAATAATTGAAGAAAAGATAAAGGTGGATCAGATAGCAAAATCGGTTCGTGTGCAAATTCTTTCCTATTCTGATTTTATGAAGCTGGTGACTTATTCTGGATGGGAAAAAGGCATCCTGATGAGTCTTGTTTTATCTCCGGGATCAAGCAGTATTATGAAAAATGGTTTCTGAAAAATGGGGCATTGTCGAAGTTTATTGGCTGAGAGAGCAAGACTTGAGGTACTCTGGCCATGTATAGGAATGGGTCAGGCACCAAAATCAAATGGAATATCATTAAGAACATTTAACAGAAACTTTAAGGGAAGATGTGGAACAATGGATGCAGGAGTTTATCTAGTAAGTACAGAAACAGCACGCATCAGCGTTGTTGATCTGGGTATCTTTACAGACCCTAGGAACTGGGAGATGAAATAAAAGTAGATTTCCTGAAAAGTGTGATGTTTCAGATAATTGTTATCTCATCCTTCTGTTGATAAAAAGGAGATAGCGTAGAAGCGTATTAATGTAATCATATATATAGCTTATATTTCCAGCTGGAGAAAAGTCAGGGATAGTTTTACAAAAGAAAAAGTAATATTAAAGACAAAGGCACAACATAACAACAGATGATATATATCCTTCCAAATGCAGACATTCCTCTTCAGATTCAATATACCCAAACTTTCTGAACACTGTTTTCAGACTATAATTCCTGATTTTAAGCAAAGAGCTAGAAAAAGAATAATTGCGTGAATTATTGTAGTGTGAGATATCTATGGTCAAGGTCTGAGCAGGAACATGCAGCACGTCTTCCACTTTATCTGGTATGCGGGCTGTAATATAGCAAAATCATTTGCGCGAATACATAAAGCCGAACCTTATAAAACACAGTGGAATTCCTTCCATTGAATTTATCAGTTCTGCAGATTATGACTCAATTGATGAATATGATGAACTGGAAATCTTGACAAACACAAAAGAATCTCTGGAAAGGGAGAACCTGGAGGAAACAAACACATACAGAATTTAAAGTTAAATTTAATGGATCAGAAAGAGAATTGTAAAGATACTGGTTGATGGAGGATATCTGGTCATTTCGCCATGGGCTGATGAGTTTGTGTAAGTGAAAGAATTCACAGGACAGTAAAATTGAGGTTTTGAAAACATATGGAGGTTTGGTTTATGAATAAAATAGTTACATTAATACCAGGACGTGCATTTCCACTGAAATATCGAGAAAAGTTTAAAATATATTTTGAAGTCATGGAGTCTCATCAGTTTTGAAACAGAAAATGGTGGGACAGAAGATATAGGACAGGGGAAACTGGATACTCCATGAAAGTCTGCAAAAGTGTGGAAAGAAATAAAATTGCCATAGAAGTTGCACCTATTGAAACACCGATTGACAGGGCGATCTCAGAAGTATAAATGTAGTATTTGAGAGAGATACGGACCTTTACGCAAAATATAACATCATGCAGAAATTTACCAGGAGTAAAGACAAGATTTGAAAATGTTGATATTGTAATATCTCAGGAAAAACACAGAAGGAATTATATAGGCGAAGACAGTATGAGAATGAAGAAAAAGACCACAGCTGTTGCAATTAAAAGATTACAGAAAAGGGAAGCTCAGAATAATGAAAAATCAGCATTTGAATATGCTAAAAATAATAATCTGGATATGTTAGGCAGTTGTCCACAAGGCTAATATCCTGAAGTTGATAGTGGTCTTCCTTGAAATTGCAAGAAAAGTTGCAGAGGAATACCCTGGAATTACACTTGAAGAAACAACAATTGACAATATGTATGCGCTTGTAAGCAGACCTGAAAAATATAAGGTTATTGTAACAATGAATTTATATGGAGATATTCTTTTCGGATCTTGTGGCAGGGCTTGTAGGTATTTTGAATTGCTCCCGAGCAAATGTAGGGATGACATTGCAATATTTGAAGCTGTACATGGATCGGCACCTGATATGCAGAGGCAGAATAAGGCAAACTTTGCTCTTATACTTTCAGGAATTGAAATGCTGAAATATATGAATCTTAATGATGTGCTGACAAAATAGAGAAGGCCGTATTGAAAACATTGGAAGTTTCAAATGTGAAAACTGCAGATTTGGGGAACAGCTCAACAACTGAATTTACTGATTATTGAAAATCTTTAGTTCATTTAAATTAGAGGAAAACCATGAAAAGTGATTTTACAAGGAAATGTAATCTCACACATGAGAATAACTTCATTTCGAAGAACTGTATGATGAACTGATGTAAAAGAGGGCTACGTAACAAAAATGGAACAGGGGTTCTTGTCGGACTTACAAAAATAGGATCTGTCCAAGGATAGTAGTGTTCAGGAAGGCAAGAAAATTCCTGAAGAAGGAAGACTTTATTATAGAGGATTCTTTATTGAAGATATGAAGGAATTTGGGAAAGAGAAGTCCCTGAAAAGACAATGTTTTTATTACTTTTTGGGGAAAATTCACAAATTTTGAACTTAAGATGTTTAACAGCACATTAAAGAATATCGTACACTGCCTGATGAATTTATAGAAAATTTTATTTTAAGGCAAGCAAGTAAAGATATAATGAATCAGCTCCAGAGAACTGTCCTCATGTCTTTCACACTATTGATAAAAATCCTGATGATACTTCGCTTGAAAAACTTGATTAATCAGGCTCTTCACACTTTTATTGCAAAAGTTTCCAAGCTTCTGGTTTACAGCTATCATGCTGTAAATCATAAGCATTTTAGCAAAGTTTTATTATTCATAATCCTGTAAAGGAATACAGCATTGCCCAGAATATACTCTATATGCTGAGACCTGACAGCAGTTTTTACTGATCTGAGGCTGAAATACTTGATTTGATACTCCTATTCATGCTGAACATGGAGGAGGAAATAACCCACATTTACTTCGCATGTTGTTTCTTCAACAGGAACAGATACATATTCTTCAGTTTCCGCACGTAAGGTTCACTAGCGCCTTTACACGGAGGGGCAAACTGTATGGTTTCCAATATGAGGATATAAAGAAGAATTCGCAGTTACACTAACGAAGAGTTTCTAGTTGACCATATAAGAAAAATATTTAGGGTAAGCATCTGACGGAAGTAGGGTTTACGAATGGGACATGCAATTTATACACTTTCAGATCCGAGAGCTGTTATTTTAAAGAAAAAGGCTCATGAATCCAAAAGAAAAGGACAGCTTGAAGAATTTGAGCTGTTCAGTAATGTGGGAAAAATTTACAAAGGAAATAGGTAAAGAGTTGAAGGAGAAAACTTGAAAATATGCAAAACGCTGATTTATATTCAGGTGTCGCTTCTCAACATTCCAACAAATATTTTTACTCACATTATTTGCCCTCTGCCAGAATAGCAAGCTGGAATCGCCCATAGAATCGAGCAGATTACAAGTGATAAGAAGATTATACGTCCAGCATATATAAGATAGATGTACATGGTAAATTGTTAACGTAAAATTGATTAAAATAGTTGTTTCATTGAAATTAATGAAAAGGGACTGTCTCAAAATTGAAAATACAAAAACATATTATTCTATTTACTAAAATTTCACTTATACAAAACAGTTTGATTACATGAAATACAAACTCGCCTGAAGGCGCCTCGAACAGATGACTTTTTCCTAAATTCATTTCTGTTTTGTGACATAAATTTCAACAATTCAAAAATATAGTTTTTACATTATCTTTGAGGCACTTTTTATGTTAGTAAGTGTAATAAACTTTACTTTAATTTTTCTTATTTTAAGTACATCAACATTTTCCCAGTCCAGTGTCTTTACAAGAAAGAAAAGATTATTCCTGCAACAGTGTTTGAAAAACAGGTTTCCCAGAAAATAGAATCACAAACCTAAATATTTTTGTGTAACTAAAATAAATACATATCTGAAAAGCCATATTCTCAATATGGACATAACAAGCGGAATGTTATTTTTCCTAAAGCCATGCGTATACTCCCTGACATACAGTGAAAAATACCGAAACCTAGTTATTGAATAGGTAAAATATTCAGTAGCATTGCTCACATTACGCCATTTCTCGTTTCTTGTAAAAGGGCACTATCATATTATGGTTGAGGGAACTATTAGATTATTGTCAGCGCCTGCAATAACGACACTTGTAATCCAGCTGTAAGTAAAAATCTTTTTAGATTTTTCAATATTTTTAAGTCCCATATTAATGCTTATCATTGTAGTGACAGCTGTTCCAATTGGAGGAAGGAAGGTTAAAGCAGAGTGATGATGTTTGCCGCACTCAGTCCTGTCAGAGCAATTGCACCGTATTTTTCCATTTCCTTGTTTATAAGGAAAAACCAAAGTAAATCAGCATGTAGTTTATCATTGTTGAAAGTCCCTATTCTTGTACTTTTCATTATAATGGGAAGCTTATGGAATATAGTCCGTAAATCGCTTTAGTCGCTTGTCTTTACAAAAACATCATGAAACATCCATAATGTAATGACAACATATGAACAGAATGTAGTCGCTACTGCTCTGATAAGTCCCATACGGAAAAATATAAAGAAACAATGAATTAAAAATATTTTTAGAACAAGAAGCTAGAGATATTCTTATAAATGTAACTTCAGGCGTCCTATTGCATTTTTGGAAGAATTGTAAATACAGTAAGGAATATAAGAGGCATTACGAATGAGTAGGTCAGAATGAGGGCAACATTGCACCTCTTATTTCTTCTGAAGTGGTTTTTGAAATAACAAAAGCATAAGAATACATATAGGAATCAGTATAGTCCTATTATAAAGCTGAAAACATAAATTTGAGCATTGTTTTCCTTTACAGCCCTCACTATTCCCTTTCCATAGTATTTTCCAATCATTGCCAGCTACACTCCAAGTCCCTGCGACAGGGCAACCATCAATATTAAGTCAGGCTCGCTGAAGGTTACAGGAACCTGCAACAACAACATTTGTCAAGTTAGTTAAGAAAAATTATCTGAAAAGAGGGATATGAGAGCCTGTATTATTCCAACTAGCAATGTGGGAATAGATAGAAAAGTAAAGTATTCAGAATACTTCCGATTTATAATCATTTCACGACGTTCTTCTACAGACTGTTTTAAAATAACATAATATTACCTCTTTTTCTTTATAGTATAATAACATTATAGCACTTTTAATAATGAAAATGAAAATATAAAAATAATTTATAAAAACTATATTTATTTTTCTGTTTTGTATTACTAAAATTATAAATAATTCAAAAATATGATTTTTATATTATCTTTTTAATTTTTAAGAAATCCCATTGAAATTTGAAGCATAATATGATAATGTTATATAAAACTAATATAAAGAAAGGGGAGGTTATGATAAAATTTAAAATTTTAAGGTATATTTCCAGAAAAGACAGTGTTGTTTTTAATTTCTTTTCAAAAATTTTTCTGAGTGGATTTAATATGCTTGTTTCTTTAATGATACAAATAGGTCTGGAAAGTATTTACGGTATAACTATCTGTTTTTATTCTTACAGGTCTGATTATTGGTTCAGTAATATATTCTTTATGTTATTATCAGAATTCAGTTCTGCTTGAAAAACTAAAAAGAAAATAATGGAAAAATAAGTCTGGAAACTTATGGAAAGTTATTTAAAAAGTGAAGGCAATGGGAAAATCTATTCAGGAGAAATTTTAAACTTAATCAATGAAGACACTGAAATTATAGGAGATTATTTATTATATGGTTTATTTCCAATGTTTGATTTGATTTTAATGATTGGTTTTGGTTTTGGGTATATGTTGTCGATATCTTTGAAAATTACTTTGTTTTATATACTTATAAGTATAATATTTTTACGTCGCCAGAAAAAGTTTATTTAAAAAGTCGCCTTTTACAGGGAAACCTATGAAAAGAAAGATGATATGCATAATAGATTTTTATGAAGAAATTCAGAGAAATATTCCTATTATTAAGGTATATTTCCTTATAAAGTTTATTTTGTCAAAGCACTGATGTTTTATGAAGAAAAATAAAGGATTATAGTTGCTTCAGCAATTGGGATAAGCAACGGTATATTTTCAGGGGAGTGTACTTGACAGAGATTTTTAAGTCTTATTGCAGGATTGCTATTAGTAAAAATCCGGAGAAATTTCAATGGTCGCAATGATAGGAATATGGAATGTCGGAATAGGTTCCATACTGTATCCTTTTTGGATATCCCTTCAATCATAGGCTGACATGTCTAAACAGAAAGTATCTGTGAGCAGGATTTTTAAATATTTAGATAGAATCGAGGAAAAAGCATACTGATATTAAAAATTCAATCAGAAAAATATTAGACAGAATAGGTGAGATAAAAGAAAAAGAATCTTTAAATACAAAATTTGAAAAATTATCAGATAGTTGGAGAAAAATATAAGTTTCAGATATCCGGATAATGATAAAATGATTTTTTTGATAAGTTCAATTTTATTATTCCTGACAAGAAAATAACTTATATAAAAAGGAAGCAATGGATCAGGAAAAACAACTCTAATGGAAATGATATTGTCAGTATTAAAATCATTAAAAGGGGAAATTTATGGAATGAGAAATGGAAAAAGAAATTCTGGAAGGTAATTTAGGATATGTTCCACAGAAGTCAGAATTTTTAATCACAACAATATTTCGAAACCTGACTTTAGATGAAAATTATTCTGAAGAAGAAGTTGCAGATGTCCTGAAAAAGTAAACATGTATTCTGTAATTGAAAAATTTCAAAGAAACTTGATACAGTTTTTTTGGTGAAAATACTAATTTTTTTCAGCAGGTCAGCTGAGAAGACTTTTCCATAGCAAGAAGTCTTCTGTTTAAGCCTGATTTCATATTTCTTGATGAGCCATTTTCAGATTTAGATATTGAAAATCAGAAGATACTGATGACATTATTTCAGGAATTAAAAAAATATAATGGGAATTGTAATAATAACACATACATATGATTTTATTACAGAAAAATGATAATATAATTGAAGTTGGTGATGTAAATGAAAAATAATGAATATTTTAAAATGATATTTTTATTAATGAAAAATATAAAAGTTCATTTTTGTTTGTATTTTCAATAATAGCGTTATCTGAGCTTTTATTCTGGCTATAAAAATGGATGTACTGATATCAACTTTAAGTTCTGGAAAAAAGAAAATTTTTTCATTGCCGGAATGCTTGTGATTTTGTGTATAATAATAGGAAAATTAAAAATCAGTACTTGGAAAAAGATTGAGATGAAAGAAAAGGAATGCTGTCAGTTAATTTCAGATGATTTAATAAAAAAATATAGAGAAAAATCCTTTTAGAAAAATTTGAAGATGATGGAGAAGGTGGCTGGATAACATTACTATTATCAGATGTAAATACTTTGTCATCAGTAGTTTCATATGTATCAGTTTCTGCTTTTTCAGGGATTGTTTCTTTTTTGTTTTCAGCCATGTTTTTGGATTTTTACGTCACCTGTACTGTTTTTCTTACACTTATATTATGTTCAATATCAATATTAATTCCAAAAATATGCAGGTAAAAATTGAGAAGACATATGTTCAAAAAGACAGGAAGAACAGGAAAATATGCAGACTGTTCTTTACAGGTATTTAATAGCAAAAATTTTACTGAATGTGTTTAAAAATGAAAAATTTGAACAGCTCTGTTTAAAGAAAAATATAAAAATTTACAGAAGAACATTTGGGAAATATGAAAGTTGAATGGAAAATGGTAAGTCTAGGCATAGGAACAGGATTACTGTGTGATGTCATAACTTTGATTTTTAGCTTGTATCTGATTAGCAGAGGTTTTTAACAATAGGTCAGTTTATGGGCTTTAATATATTGAATCAGAATATTGTGTGGATATTTCATAGCATGCCTTCACTTTATAGTGACTGGTTAAGAGGAAAAATCTCAGTTGAGAGAATTTCAGAGTTCCTGAATATTCCAAGCAAAGAAAAATTAATGAAAGAAAACAAAGAAAAAAGAGAATATTTATGAAAAATCATCAGGAAATATTCTGAAACTGGAAGATATAGTATTCAGATATGAGTGAAAAATAGTTCCGATATTTTAGATAAAATAAATTTTGAAATAAATTTAGAGGATAAGAACAAAATACTTGTTACAGGTGAAAGTGGTTGTGGGAAAAGTACTTTAATAAAGATTTTAAGCGGTTTATATGAGTCTGTGTCAGGGATATTTAAAATTGATAATACAGATATAAGGGAAAAATAGGAGAAGTATAGCGTATGTTCCTCAACAGACAGAATTATTTTCACTTTCATTAAAAAGATAATTTGACATTAGGGAAGAAAAATTAATGAAGATGATTTTAATAGAATATTGAAAGTTAACCGGTGTATATATAGCAGATAATTTGCCAGATGGACTGGAAACAGAAATTACAGGAAGAAAAGATATAAATCTTTCTGCAGGTCAGATACAGAAAATAGGATTGGCAAGAGCTCTGCTGTCAACTGATGTCAAATTACTTTTTATGGATGAACCGGTTGCAAAATCTGGATATTCAAAGTGAAAGGGAAATTTCAGATATTCTAAAAATCTTGAATATTCCATTATTGCAGTGTCACATAGAAATGAAATTTTTAAGGAATATATGAAAGTATACAGAATGGAAAATGGAAAGATAGAAAGAATATTTGGATAGATAGGAGTTAATAAAAAGCAAAAATTATTCTATTTTTAAAATAAAAATTATTAGAATAGTTTTGCTTATATTAATCTTTATTATTTTGAAGTATTGTCTCAATAATTTTATATCTGTTATTCCATATGCAACGTAGTCATTTATTAACTTTTTATAATTACATTATATAATTCAAGAAAAGAATAATTTGGATTTATTATTTTTGACAAAATGTATAATAATTAAAATAGAGGTTATTAATTTTCTAGGGTTATTACTAAATACTTTACTCAGAAGGAATTTTAGGTGGAGTTTTTATATTTATATCTCATAATTGCGTATGTTATGAGCACATAAATTCCTAATAAGATTAATATGTTTAGTACATGATTCAAATTCATCTATTTTCATACTATATATACACAGCTTTATTCCTTTTGACATTAATTGAAATATATATAAAATTTCTCCAAAAGTAAGTATCTGTCAGATATTCCCAAATACTAGGAAATTCTTCATTAGATAAAGTTTATAAAATCTCTTTAATTATATAGTTGCTTTTGTCTTCATATTTTTATTTTTTCTTTTAACTTTAAAATCATTTTCTTGTTCTTCAATATAATTTCTGCTATTATTAATTCTATCACACCAGCTTGAAAAATTTAAATATCCCCTCCAGCCATATTTTTGCACCCTAACTGATAGGCAATTTTATTTTTATAGATAATTCAATTTTTCAGCTACATTTTAATAACGCCAATCTTAGATTTTTATCGAAATAAAAATTTTTACTACAGCTTCAAAAATATGTATTTGGTTTATATGTTCCATCTGAATCTACAAAAAGCAGAAAATTCTTTAAATTTTATAATAACTTACATGGTTTAAAAATTCTAAGGCATCGTTATAATTTTTATAATCATCTCGTTCAATAAATTTTTAACTGATTTTCATAGTCTAAAATGAAATCGCAACACAAAACCGTCCCCTTTCAACTAAAACCCCGGCGTCAGACGTATCTGCACCATATTAGTAATGCCAGGGTATTGATCTCTATTTATTTATGTAGACATATTCTACATAAATATACCTAAAATTAAATTTTTGTCAATCTCAAAATATTATTAAAATTGAAAGATAAACTCAGAACTGCCTCAAAAAGAAAAAACTTAAAAATAGTAAACATACTTTGAATTATTTAAGATTTTACAATGTAAAGTACTTGCTTTAAAAAGATTAATTCAAATATGACAGTTATGAATAAATTAAAACTTTACAAGAATAGGAAAAATTATGTATAATATACCAAGATAGAGTGCAGGTATTAAAAAGTAGTTTATGGAGAAAAGTCAATTTGTGAAACAAAACTGAAAGGAATAACTGCCATGCAAAGAGTGACTTTCTTTGTTGCTGGGGCTATGGAGAATATCCATAGAACTGTCATTATCTTATACATGATAATGTTGCGCTGTCAGGTATAAATCATACTTTTTAATTTTAACTTATAAAAATAGATGTTTTATATGCTGATGCTGTTTTGTCAGCATTTTTATTATAATAAATTATTTCTGAAATAGAATCAGGCTGGTGAAAGACATACAATTAAAAAGGAAAGGAAAATGAAAAATTATGAAATTATTTGGAACTTCAAAAATTAATGAAAAGGGAAATCTGTCAATAGGAGGAGGGACACAGTTGAACTGCAAAGGAATTTAAAACACCTCTTTACGTGATGGATCAGGAACTTATAGAAACAACGATAGATAAAAATGAAGGAAGCATTTAAGTCATCAAGATTTGGGACACAGATTGCCTATGTGGGGAAGGCTTTTCTCACAACAGGAATGGCAAAAACTTGTAGAGAAAAAGGGACTTGAGCTGGATGTAGTTTCAGGAGGGAATTGTATACAGATATAAGGCAGGATCATGAACAGAGTTCATATGCACGGAAATAACAAGACATATGAAGAACTGGAAATGGCAGTGATTATGGAATTAAAAGAAGATAGTTATAGATAATGAAGATGAAATAGAAAAATAGAAAAATATGTAAGGAAAAAGGAAAGAAACAGGCGGTACTTTATAAGAATTGATCCCGGAAATAGAAGCACACACATAGTTATATAAAAACATCTGGACTGACTTCAAAAATTTGAATTTCACTGTTTCAGGAAAAACCTGTTTGACATAGTTAAGAGAATAAATAACAGCCAATATCTTGATTTCAGAGGATTCCATACCTATATAGGTTCCCAGATATTTCAGTCAGCATTCTTTATATTTGCACTGGAAGAGATTTTTCAAATATCTTTGGATAAGCTGAAAAAGGAACTGGGAATAGTCGTACATACAGTGAATATGGGTGGAGGATTTGGAGTATACTATAAAGAGGGAGACGATCCTAAACCTATAGAAGAAGTACTGAAGGAAATAATAACATATACGGAAGCAATGGAAATTAAGTATCAGATAGGTTTCTCAGAGTTAAATATAGAGCCGGGAAGAAGTATTGTAGGAAATGCAGGGACAACCTTTATACAGTAGGAGGAATCAAAGAAACTGTAGGTGGAAAGAAATATGATTTGTAGACGGTGGAATGTCTGATAACATAAGAACGGCACTTTATCAGGCATTGAATATGAGGCAGGAATAGTAAATAAACTGGAAGAAAAAGCCGAAGATGAAGTTACAGTGGCAGGAAAGCTTTGTGAATCAGGAGATATTCTTATACAGAAAGGTAAACTTCAAAAGGCTGAAATAGGAGATATACTTGCAATAACAACAACAGGAGCTTATTGTTATACAATGTCAAGCAACTATAACAGAATGATAAAACCTGCAGTTGTATTTGTAAAGGACGGAAAAGCCAAAGTTGCAGTAAAAAGGGAAACTGGAGATGACCCTCATAAGAAATGATGAAACTTTTGAATTGTAATTAAAAATGATGTATAATTACATCTAATAAGATAAAAATTAGGGAAACTGTTTTAAAATGGAAATATAAAGTTTTTCAGAATTATGGAAAGTAGGGTTAAAAGTGATAATAGTTCATAAATATGGAGGCAGTTCGAGTTAAACAACTGAAAAATATTGATATTGCCAAATATCTGGGAAAAGTGAAGGATAAAGGCACGAAGTGGTTGCAGTGGTATCTGCAATGGGAAAAACAACAGACGGTCTAATAAAACTTGCAAAATGAAATAACAGGAAAAATCCTGATAAAAGGGAAATGGACAGACTTATGTCAACTGGAGAGCAAGAGACAATAGCTCTTTTGAGTATAGCTTTGCAGTCGTTAGGATATCCGGCTATTTCCTTACAGGAAGACAGGCAGGAATAAGAACAGGCGGACATCATACAAAAATAGGATTGAAGAAATAAAAAGTGAAAATACATAAAAAACATCTGAAGGAAGGTAAAATAGTAATTGTTGCCGGATTTCAGGGAGTTAACGAGCAAAGGGAGATGTCGCAACACTTGGAAGAGGAGGTTCTGATACTGCAGTGGCACTTTCGCATAGAGACTTGGAGCAAAATGTGAAATATACAGATGTGGACGGGATATATTCCGTATGATCCAAGAGTTTATCCTGAGGCAAAGAAACTTTCAGTTATTTTCATATGAGGAAATGATGGAGCTGGCATTTCTTGGAGCAGGAGTAATGGAGCCAAGGGCAGTTGAACTTGGAAACAAATATGGAGTTGAAATATGTTGGAAGGTCTCTTTAAGGATGGTACAATAATCTTCAAAGGAGAAAGTAATGGAAGAAAATAATAACAGGAATATCAATAAATGAGAATATTCTTATGGTAAATGTTGAAGATATTCCAACTTATGCGAAAAATGTACATGTTGATATTTGAAGAGGCTGGAGGGAATAAATATAAATATGATAAGTCAGAATGATGTATCAGTGAACACGGAAGTTTTGCATTTACTACCCTAAAACAGATAAGGCTTCACTCAGCAGGTAAGGAAATTTTAGCAGGAAAAATTTGACAGAATAAGCATTATAATAAAACCCATATGTTGTGAAGGTATCTCGTTGTAGGTATTGGATTAATAAGCAATATAGGGATTATCGCAAAAATATTCAGAGTCCTTTCAGAAAATAATATAAGCCCATCAGGTTGCGACATCTCAAATAAGCCTAGTCAACAATAGTTGATGAGGTTATGGGTAAAAAGTTGCTGAATTACTGGCAAAAAGGAATTTGATTTATAATAATACTAAAATGAACAGAGGAGGTTGCTGAAATGTTGAAATTTGAGAAATATCATGGTGCAGGAAACGATTTTATAATCATGAATGAAAAAGATCTATAGAAAAAGGTATACCTGACTATAATGAACTTGCAAAACAGGTATGTGACAGACATTTTGGAATAGGTGCGGACGGGTTGCTGATATTGAAACATGTGGCAAACATGCCTTCATGTTTTACTATAACTTTGACTGGGAAGTCAGTCTCATGTGCGGTAATGGAATAAGATGTTTTTCAAATCATTTGAGAAATAATAATGTTGAGCAGGAAAACAGCTTTATGAGTAAAAACTTTATCGGGAGATCTGCATTGAAACAAATATGGATGAAGAAGAAAACAGATTTTCTGTAAGGTAAATATGGGAAAACCTATATTTGAAGTGAAAAACTTATAAATACTGACAAAAAGATTTTTAAAGGAAAAATAAATATAGACGAAAAGAAATTGAAATATCCTACATATTCATGGGAACAGACCATTCTGTTATTTTCGTAGATGATTTTTCAGAATATGATATTGATGATTTAGGAAAGAAAAATAGAAAAATTATACAGAGCTTTTTCCTAAGGTTAATGTGAAATTTTGTAAAGTGACAGATAGAAATAATATGGAAGTAATCATATGGGAAAGAGGAGTTGGAAGAACTCTGTGCATGTGGAATAGGGAGCAACTGCTTCAGCTGTACTGGGAAGAATGTTCGACCTCACAGATGAAAAGTAAATGTAAAAGTATCTGGTACAATTGATAATAGACAGAATAAAGTCAGAGGGAGATGATGCTTTCATGACATGGGAAATCGAGGAAAAAGATAGCTGAAGGAAATTATATTTATAAGAGATAACAGTTGAATTATAAAAATAAAAAGGATGGTAGTAAATATGAAATTTGAAGGATCATACGCTGCACTGATAACCCTTTTAAGTCAAATGGAGAAGTTGATGAAGAGAAAGTGAGGAATTGGTAAACTATCACATTGAAAAATGGGACAGCAGGAATAGTTCCGTGCGGGAACGACATGGAGAAGCAATTGACACTACATTTGCTGAACATGAAAAGGTCATAAAAATTGTTGTAGAAGAAGTGAAGGGAAGAATACAGGTTGTAGCAGGTGCAGGTTCAAACAATACTGACAGGGCAGTTGAGCTTACAAAATATGCAAAGGAACTTGGAGCAGATGCTGACTTAGTACATGCCCATATTATAACAAGCCAAGTCAGAGGAATTTACGAACATTATAAAAATAGCTGAAGAGGCAAAGTTTCTGTTATATATACAATGTTCCTGGAAGAACAGGAGTAAATATTGAGGCAGAAACAGTTGCAAGACTGCAGAATTTCCTGAAATAGTGGCAATAAAGGAAAGCTAACTGCAGTATTGGAAACAGATGATAAGAATTCAGGATCTAGTGTGGAGATAAGATAGAAATTTTGACTGAGAAGATCATTTGATACCTGCCAATGCTGTCAATAGGTGCAAAAAGGAGTAGCTCAGTAGTTGCAAACATATGCCCAAAGGAAATGAAGGAAACTGATTGCAGATTGAAACCAGGAATATGAAAAGGCCCTATAAACCGCACACGGAACTTTTATGATGTCAGCAGAAATATGTTTTATTGAAGGTAATCCGGTAAACTGTAAAACTGAAAATGAAAAATTTTAGGTAAAATAGATAATGATATAGTAAGACTCCCTTAGTTTCATGTGAAGAGACAGTAGATAAACTGACAAAAACTGTTTAAACAGAAGGAATAATAAAAGTATTAATTAAAAAATACATAAAATAAAATTTAGGAGGATTTTAAAAATGAAAAATACAATGTAGCAGTAGTTGGATCGACAGGACTTGAGGGACAAACTTTTTGAAAGGTGTTAAAGGAAAGAAACCTCCCGGTGGAAAACTTTATCTTTTATGCATCAGCAAGATCAGCAGGAAAATAGTGAATTTTGACGGTAAAGATTATACTGTAATAGAACTTAAGGAGAGAAATATAAAAGATGATATTGATGTAGCTTTATTTTCTGCAGGAGGAAGCGATTTCAAAAGGAATATGCACCCAAATCTAAGCGCAAAAGGCAATTGTCATAGATAACAGCAGTGCATGGAGTATGGAAAAAGGATATCCCTTTGTTGTACCTGAAGCAAAACCCCTGGCAGCACTTGATCGACGGCCATAATGGAATAATTACTAACCCTAACTGTCTCAACAATACAGGTAATGCCAGTATTGAAAGTACTTGCTGATAAATATGGACTTAAAAGGGTAGTCTATTCAACTTATCAGGCGGTGGCAGGTTCCGGGTCAGAAGGGAATAGATGATTTGGAAGCTAACCTTAAAGGAGAACTCTTCAAAAATTATCCGCATCAGATAGCATTCAATCTGTTACTACACATTGATGTATTTTTTAGATAATGGATATACAAAAAGAAGAAATAAAAATGGTTGAAGAAACAAGAAAAATACTTCACCACTAGATCTTAGAAAAGTAACTGCTACATGTGAAGAGTACCTGTAAAATGGGACATGCAGTATCAGTAAACGTTGAGTTGGAAAAACTTTGAATTAAAAAGATGTATTTAAAGCATTTGAAGAAAAAGAGGGAGTTGTCGCAAAGATGATGATGTTTCATGTGTATCCTATGCCCATAGTAGCAGAAGATACTGGATGAAGCTTTATGTTGGAAGAATAAGAAGAGATGAGTCAGTAGAAAATGGACTTAACTTACGGTTGTAGCAGATAATATGAAGAGGTGCAAAATACAAATACTATTCAGATAGCTGAAACTCTAATAAAAAAAGGAGTTATATAATTTGGAAAACAGAAAAAGATGAAAAGTAGGATAGCTTTACTGGTCATGTTTTTAATGATGTTTGCTGCATGCGCATAGAAACGATGATCTGAAAGTAGGTATGGAGGTGGATATGCAACCATTTAACTGGTTTCAGAACAATGATAAAACGGGGCAGTAAAAATTAAAATGGGCACTGTAACGGTTATGACGTTGAAATAGCAAAAATTAATAGCAAAGGGACTTAATAAAAAGCTTGTTATAGTAAAAATCAGAGTGGGATGTGACACAGCCTGCATTGTCTGCAGGAAAGGTGGTATAGTAATAGCAGGAATGTCTCCAACTCCTGAAAGAAAGCAGAGCTCTCGTTTACAAAGCCTTATTATGAATCAGACCTTAGAAGTTGTAGGAGAAAATCAGTAAATATGCCAATGCAAAGTCTATAAATGACTTCAAGGGTGCAAAATAATAGGATCAGCAGAGCACCCTCCACTATAATGTCATAGACCAGATGAAGGGAGTTACAAACAGGAGTAATGGAAAAATTCTTTCCTCAATGGTGGCATTAAGTTCAGGTAAGATAGATGGATATGTTTCTGAAAGACCTGGAGCAATGGCAGCAGTAGATTCAAACCCTGAACTTAAATTTGTAAGTTTTGAAGGAGAAAATGGTTTTACATATGAGAAATCAGAGCTTGATATTGCCATAGAGTAGGCAATGAGGAACTGGTAGGTAAAATAGATAAAAATATTGGAAAGAAATAACTCCTGAGCAGAGAAAAAGGAATAATGGATTCTGCACAAAAATCAGCCAAAAACTGACGAAGTTGGAGAAAATGCAGATGGAGAAAAACTTTTTGCATGGGTATGCGTTTTTGTGAAAAATAACTGGAAGGGATTTCTGATAGGTACATGGAATACTTTATTTATTCCCTTACAGGAACAATAGTAGGATTTATAATAGGATTGGGAGTCACTTAGTATATACATACTGATGAAAGAACCCAAAACTGATATACTTAAAATTGCAAACACTATTTTCTCAGTTTATGTTACAGTATTTAGAGGAACACCAATGATAGTTCAGTCAATGGTAATATACTATGGTAGCTCCAAAGTATTTAAATGGAATTTATCTCCCATGGGAGTCTGACTGTTTATAGTCGCCCATTACATGAGCTAGTATGTGTGAAATTATAAGAGGAGGAATAGATTCCATTGACAAGGACAGTTTGAGGTTAGTAGAAGTTTTGAATGACTCATCTCAAAATGATGAGCAGTATAATTTTCCTCAGATGTTCAGAGTCATACTTCCTTCAATAGGAAATGAATTTATTATAAATATAAAGGATACTTCTGTACTGAATGGCAGCAGTGTTAGCAGAACTGTTCTATACTCAAAGGCAATAGCAGGAACTATTCTAAATATTATGAAGTATTTATTATCACAAGTGTAATTTATTTCTTCCTGACATTTACCTGACCGCAATCCTGAAAATATAGAGAAAAACAGATCGGATCTCAGAATTTTGAGGTTTTTGGAAGAGGTAGCGGAAGAAAAATCTCAGAATGTTGAGATTTCAGGAGGTACGCATAATGGAAAGAGGAAATAAAGTAATTGAAATAAAAATATAAGAAAAGATTTTGAAAAAGAAACAGTTTTAAAAGATATAAACTTTGATGTATACTGAAAAGGAAGTTGTAAAGCATTATAGGATCTTCAGGAAGTGGAAAATCTACTTTTTAGAGATGTATAAACTTACTGGAAAGACCTACTGAAGGTGAGATACTGTTTCATGGAAAAGATATACTTTCAGGAAGCATGCCACTTGTAAAAACTTAGGAAAAAGTAGGGAATGGTTTTTCAGCAGTTTAACCTTTTTCATCAATCTCAGTGTTCTTGACAACTGTGTAATTGGTCAGATGAAGGTTCTGAAAAATCACGTGAGGAAGCTGAAAAACGGCAAAGGAACTTTTGGCAAAAGTAGGAATGGAAAGATCTCATTCATGCAAAACCGGCTCCAAATATCAGGAGGACAGAAACAGAGGGTTGCAATAGCAAGGGCGCTTGCAATGGAACTGAAGTACTTCTTTTGATGAACCTACATCGGCAATTTCGATCCGAAATGGTGGAGAAGTACTCGAAGGTTATGAAGGATCTTGCAAAAAGTGGACTGACAATGCTTGTAGTAACTCATGAAATGGATTTTGTATATGATGTATCAAGCCGTGTGGTATTTATGGATCAGGGAGTTATGGAAGACGATAAGCTCTGAAATAATTTTTTGATAATCCCAAACATGAAAGAACAAAAAGAATTTTTATCAAGAATGTTATAATAATATTTAGAAAATGCTATGAAGGTTATTAATCTTGATAAAAACAGTTTTACATAAGAAAATAAACTAATTAATATAAAATATCAATATTTATATTGATATTTTTTAAAAATAATGTAAAATAATTAAAAACAATAAATATTATAAGGAGAAATTAATGTCTAAAAAGATGGAAAAAGCGAATACAGAAGTGTAAATTAACTGCTGAAGAAAAAGAAGAATTAAAAGGGAATGAAGAAGGAATAAGACAAGTTCTTATCAATACAAGCAATACTTGATACTGCAAAAATATGGAATTTACACCTGAAGAAAAGGGAAGAATTTGACTATCATTTCAAAAATGAAAAAGGCAAAATCTTTTTATAGCAAAAAGAAATCGAAGGAAAATTTCTGTAAATGAAGATGAAGTTACAAGAATTTACAATGAAAAACAAAGCACAGTTTGATGCACAAAAACATTGGATTCTCTGATGCAAGGAAATCATCCAAAGGGATTTATTACAGCAGACAGCTAGAAGTTCTTGAAGATGAAGAAATAAACAAATTATCTCAGAAATGAAAAACTGTTGAAGTAACTAAAGAAGAAATTTTATTTTCAAAAAGGGAATCCTGATATAATAAAAAGGAATTGTTATTGGAAAAATAATCGAAAGAAAAATGGAAGAAACTGATTTTGAGAAAAAGAAGAAGAAAATATAAAATAATTGAAAGTAATGTATACTAAACTCTACTGGATCTTCAAGTTAGAAAAATGTTGTAGTTACTCAAAAAGAAGCAGTGCTGATATTTATGAAGCAGAAAGAGGAAAATTAGGGAAATATTACACCTAACGATGCTACAATCAAATTGCAAAATGGATTATTAAACAACAAAGCAAATGAAGAAAGAATGAATATTGTTAATAAAATATCTGAAGAATAGTAAAGAAGATTTAGTAAAGAAAACTTAAACAATAATTTAAAGGGTGTAATCTTATAATTAAATAGAAGCAAATTAACGAAAATTTCTTGACAACAATGGGAAAATAGGATATAATCATTAAATGTAATCCTTTCCCACAGTCAATTCGATATATCCTATAAAATTATAAGAGAAAATTAGGAGGACAAAAGTGAAACAAATGTACTGTAATGCAAAAAGAAAAGAAGAAGTAACAAGAAACTGGTAAGGAAAATAGATGCAGAAGGAAAAATACTAGGGAAAAATAGCTACTGAAATAGCTGTAAGATTAATGGTAAACATACAACCAAGTTACACACCACACGTTGATGGAGGAGATTTCGTAGTAGTAGTAAATGCGGATATCTTGCTGTAACTGGTATGTTGGATAAGAAATATTATAGACATAGTGGATATCCCGGAGGACTAAAAGTTAGAAGTCTTGAAGAAATGCTGAAAAAGAAACTCACTGAAGTAATCAGAAAAGCTGTTGAGAGAATGCTACCTAAAAACAAGTTAGAAGTCAAAATGATTAACAGACTAAAATTTACACTGGAACTGAGCATGACCATGTAGCTCAGAAACCAGAAAGAATAGAATTATAGGAGGTATTTTCGTGGCAGAAAAATTCAATATTTAGGAACAGGTAGAAGAAAAGACTTCAGTAGCAAGAGTTAGATTAGTACGCAGGTGAAGCAGGGTGGTAATAATAAACGGTAAAGACATGAGAGATTATTTTGGAGGAAGAGAATTACTTGCACAAAATAGTTGAACAACCATTAGAATTAACAGAAACATTAAACAAATACGGAGTAAAAAGTAAATGTTAACGGTGGAGGAAATACAGGTCAAGCAGGAGCTATAAGACATGGTGGTGTTTCAAGAGCCTTTAATAGTTGGTTGACGAATCTTTAAGAGTGAGCTTTTAAAAGAAGCAGGATCTCTAACAAGAGATTCAAGAATGGTTGAAAGAAAGAAATATGGGAAAAGAGAAGGCAAGAAGAAGCCCACAATTCTCAAAAAGATAATATTATTATTTTCATATTCCTTGAAAAACATTGTTTTTCAAGGGTTTTTGTTTTGAAAAAGATTTCGATTTTAATGTACAAAATTTGATATAATAGGTTCAAACTAGTACAAAAGGAGACAGAATTATGTGAGTTGATGTGTTGTGGCTTTAGTTGTAGGGTGCAGGTGTACTTATAGATGATATTAAGAAAAAGAAAAAGATAAAAGATGAAAAATAAGGAAAAACTAAAATGAGGAAAAATAGAAACGTATGAATTTGAAAAACTTTTATTTTTTATCATATATGACATATATTATTTTGAAAGAGGCTAGATTTTTAGCCTTTTTCTTATAGTATATTCTAAGTAAAAGTCATGATATTGTAAAATAGAATATTAATGGTAAAATTAAAAATAGAAACAAAATTTGAGAGTTGAAAGGATTGAAATATGGAAATACTAGGAATGTTAGGTTCATTTCATTGGAGTGATCACTGGAATTATATTATATGTAGTGTTAACGAGAATAAATTTTTATGGTTCAATTGGCAGACAGATAGTCATGTATTATGGTGTTGTCGGTGGATATCATTTTTAAATAGAAAAACTGAAAAGAAAGATTATGATGAATTTCAGAAAGAAAAGTAGATTTAATACAATAAACAAGAGAAAATTTTTCACCTTGTATGGTCAGTACTCTTTGGAATTATAGGTGTTGATCTGGCAGAACTTATTAACTTTTCATTTTGGATCTGAAAGAAAACAATCCTGAGCACCTATTGGGAAAATCACACTCATATGCAATGGAAAATATATTCTCGTCTGAACTATCCCTATTTAGTATATGGAGTTATAAGCTGTGGATTAATACATTTTCGGCGGAGTATTAGTTTATCAGAGCTGGAAAATGAAAAAAACTCAAAAATCTATATAGTGAGGTTATAGAGTATGAAAACAATTAGAAGACAATATATCATAGTGATACAAAATAAAAGATTTTGGAGCAGATTCTGCAACTAAGAGAATAATAACAACAGGAGATAAAACTGATAAAAGAAGGAAAAATAGAAAAGGAAGTTAGCGGGAAAATAAAAATGTGAAGTAATCCGGTATATAAAAGGAAAAATCAGCTCTTTTGTTTCCAGCATATTTTTGTTTTGCACAAAATGGAAAAGTTTATAAATGTGACGAAGAAGGAAAAACAAATAGAAGAAGTGTAAGGATTTTTGAGAGAACGCCTGAAGTAGTTGATTTTACAACAGGGTGGAAAAATAATTTTTATTGATGATCAATACACTCTGTTCGTATGGATGTAAATACAGGAATCATGAGTCATTACCAATCTTTTCAGAAAATATGACCAAAGTTGAAATTACAGAATATTCACGAGTGAGAAAATGTAATACTGAAACATAGGGAACTGCATGAAAAAGATAAAATAAATATTTTTGACAGCAAGCTTTGAAAAATATTTGATATAAAACGGAAAATAACTCATATTTATCTAAAAATTGTAGGAATTGAATATCTTGCCGAACAGATGCGAGAGAGATAGAAAATATGGAACATAACTCGAATCAGAAATGTATAATTCAATTAAGATTTCCAATTCCAGAAAATAACTTTTTATTGAGAAAAATGACAAAATTATTTTATAGGTACTGGAACAGGGATCTTATAATTACAGATGAAACTTTAAAATACAGGCTATATACAGAATATTTAAAAATGAAATGACAAAATAAATATGTAATAGAAGATGAAATATTTGTTCTTGGTGTTGAAAATAAAATAGTAAAACTTTAAAAATAATAGATGAAACAAATGGTATAATCTAGAGAATGGAATTTATGGAAAAATATAACATACATGAAGATTACATATGATTTTTCACTGTGGAAAAGTGACGTATATAAATAGTTTTATAAAATGTATGGAAATAAGAAAATAGAGTATATTCCAAAAATGAATATGTATTTAAGGTAGTTGAGAGTTCAATTTTCGTCAAGAAAGTGTGTATACTTTCCAATGAACCGTATTCTCAGGAGAAACAGCTACAGGGCTTGCATTTGAGGTTCAAAAATACTTCGTGGGATTAATCATGAAATAAAACATTTCATTGAAAAATATATTGAAAATTACATATAAAAACTTATGACTGGAACAATGGAAGATATTGATAAAGATAAGAAAAGAAATATGTCTATAATGAGTTTAATGTACTTCCGCGCAAATGAACTATTTAAATCGTGGAAAAAGCAGGAGTTCTTCTTTTAAATTGCTCATTGACAGCTATCGAGGAAAAACAGAGAACATAATAAGTTCGGCATCCTTTACAGAGATTTAATGGAGTATATTTCAGCAAAAATGAAAAATATAGTGTACTTGCTTTGGGAAAAAGACGCAGAACAGTTTGAAAAATATTTTTAAATGGGAAAGTATTAAAGAGTAATCATCCTGCAAAAGGGATGGATATTCAGAAGGTGAAAAGGATTTTCTGGAAGGAGATTTTTTGAGAAAAACGAAAAGATACAATAAACTGGCTAGGAATAAAAAGAAGAAATATAAAAAGAATTTTTGGAGAAAGTGAGGAAGAAAAAGGAGAAAATACAAATGAATGGTTACGAAAATAAAATTGATATTGCTGTGCCCCACATAGTGGGCATTTGAATCCTGTATTGGGACCGATAAAAGGACTAATAAATGATGAAAAATATGATATATGTATTCATACAGGAGCAAAAAGGAATTTTTAAATAATCTGGGAATTGAATGTGAGGTTGTGCTAAAGGATAAACCTTCGGTATTTGAAAATATTGTAAATACATCAAAACAAACGAATATGTTTATATATTATAAAGCAATTCAGATCAAATATGCAGCTCTGTACTGGAGCTTCGTAAAGGAGACTTGAGGAAAAGTTCAAGGAAAGAAAAAGCCGGATGTGATAATAGCCGACTTTGATAGCAAGACCTGCAGGAAATGATAGCTGATAAAGCTTGGAATCCTTGGATTTCAAGTATGCCAACTCCTTTATAGTAGAAAGCAAAACGACAACACCTACTTATATGGGTGGATGGTATCCGAGAGAAGGCTAATATACAAAATTAGAGATGCCGCAGGAAGATTCGTAATCAGAAATTTTCAAGAGGGCAGTGCTTTTTAGCCAGAAAAGAACTGAAACCTTTGGGATTTAAACTGTATGATAAAATGGTAGAAGAAAATATGTACTCTACATTATTCAATGCTTGGGCTGGGAATGAAGGAACTTGAATTGAGGGATGACTTTTCCTAAGCAGTTTATACATGCATACACCTTGCTGTGAAGGATTTGATAAAAGATGAAATATGAGTTTCCTGATACATATGGGAAAAAGGTTATATTTCTGACAAGTGGAACTCATGTTCTTTGGGGAAAAATGACCTGATAGAAATAGCAAAGGAACTTTCAGAAATATATCCTGATACTTGCTACATTGTATCCTTTTGGAAATTATGCAAAAAGATGAGCCTGTGGAAAAACCTGCTGACAAACATATTTGTTTATCAGTATGCAGATTATGACACTTTCCTTCCAAAAGGTGGATTATATAATTCATCACGGTGGAACAGGTATTCTGTATAATGGAATCAAAATTTAACAAACCGTCAGTAATTATTCCCTCATGACTATGACCAGTTTGATCTATGCTGTAAGGGCTGAAATTGCAGAAATCGGATTTCGGCAAGCCTTAAGTCAAGAAAGTCTGTAATAGATGCTGTTGGGAAAATGTTAAACAAGAAGGAATGGAAAAAGTTGGAGAAAAATGTCTGGAGGATTTTAAGAAAATACAATCCGAGTGATGTCTTAAAGAGTGAAATAAACAGGCTTGTAAAAAGAAATAGTAAATTTTTGAAGAAGTTATTTTAATTGTGGAAAAACGTTATTTCTTGGTTTTCTTATTTAAGATAACTTCTGTTTTTATTTATTGAATTTGTAATTTTATGAATTAGTCAGGAATGAAAATTTGAAATAAGAAAAAGCAAAAATTAATTTGTAGGAATAATTTATAGTATTGTAAAAATCCACTGTTTTAGTTTATAATATTCAGAGAAATGCAGGTGATATAAAATGAAAAACTTGATTTAGGAGAAATTAGGAACAGAATAGATCATATTGACAGAAAATTAGTTGAATTGATAGAAGAAAGACTTGAAATCGTAAAGGAAGTCGCATTATATAAAAAGAAAAAATGGTATGAAAAATATTTCGACAGAAAAAGGGAAGAGGAAGTAGTAAATAAAAATCTTTCAAATGTCAAGAGTGAAGAGCTGAAACATTATATAGAAAGGCATACTTAAGGATATAATGGGTTCCAGCAAGGAATATCAGAAAGTTTAAAATAGGTAGTCCAAAGAATATGTAAATGATCTGAATTTTAATGGGAAAAAGCTTGATATACAGGGGTTCCGGGGCGCATATGCATATGAAGTGATGGTTAATCTGCTGAAAAACAGTAAAAATTCAGAAGGTCATATAGGGAGCCGAGGCTGAGGAGATTTTAAATTTTAATACCCTACAGGAACTTGTGGAAGGAGTTGAAAAGCTGGAAAGGTTGACTTTGCAATTCTTCCAATAGAAAATTCAATAGTGGGGGAAGTAAGGACAGTATAGACCTTATAAATAAAACGTAATATTTATATTGTTGGGAAGTAAAACATAGGATAGAACACAATCTTCTTGGAATTAAAGGAAGTAAAATAGATGATATAAAAAGAGTTTATTCCCATGAACAGGCACTTATGCAATGTTCAGAATTTTTAGGAAAGTATCCTGAATGGGAAAAATAAGAATGAACAATACAGCACTTAAGTGCAAAATATATGGGAGATACGGGAAACAAGGAAAAATGCATGTATTGCCAATATGGAAACAAGGGAAATGTACAATCTGGAATTACTCAGCCGGATATAAACAACGAGTAGAGAAAATTTTCACAAGATTTTTTCATTGTTTCAAATAAAAATCTTATTTGTGAAAAACAGTGAAAAATAAGTATCATTACAAGTACAAAAATGAGGTCGGGAGCTCTTATGAAACTTCTGAAGGTATTTTTCAGATTATGGGCTGAATATGGTAAATTTAAAAGTCCAGACCGAAAACAAATAAAGCCTTGGGAATATTATTTCTATATAGATTTTGAAGGAAATCTGGAAGAGGAAAAAGTTGAAAAAGCTTTGGAAGAAATAAGAAAAAGTCCATATTTTACAAATTTTAGGAAATTATAAGTATATAACTAGAAATTTAATGAAAAATGATAGGAAAAATATGAGATTAGATAGATTTTTAGCCAATTCGGGTGTAGGAACGAGAAAAGAAGTCAAAAGATATATTAAAAAGAAAAAATAAAAAGTAAATGATGTATAATATTAGATGAGAGGTTCATCGTAAATGAAAATGAGGATATTGTAAAGTATAATGATGAAGTTAGTAAATTACAGACCTTTGCATACATAATGATGAACAAGCCTGATGGAGTAATTTCAGCAACAGAAGATAAGGAACATAAGACGAGTTATAGATTTACTGGGAAACAATTACAGGACATATAGCCTTTTTCCTGTAGGTAGACTTGATATAGATACTGAAGGACTTCTGATTCTTACGAATGATGGGATTCTTACTCATAATCTGCTTGCTCCAAACAAACATGTGGATAAAAAGTATTATGTGGAACTGAGAGATCCGGTAACAGAAGAAGCTGCTAAAAAACTTGAATTGGGAATTGACCCTTGAAGGTGACTTTGTTACGAAAAATGCTAAGGTTGAGGTAATTGAAAATAGTGAAGAGCCGATAAATAAAAAAACGGGAGAAAGAAATCCAAGCAAAGCCTATATTACAATAAGTGAAGGGAAATATCACCAGGTGAAAAGAATGTTCAAGGCTGTAAATAACAAGGTGGAACATCTGAAAAGGATTCAGATGGGAAATCTGGTGCTTGATGAAAACTTGAAAATAGGAGAATATAGGGAACTTACTGAAAAGGAACTGGAAATATTAAAAATGGAAAAATAAGATTTTTGGAAGGAGAAAAATGAAAAACTGGGACTTCTAGGAGAAAAAGCTGGGACATAGCTATTCAAAAGAAATTCATGAAATATTTTTAAACTTACAGGAAAAGATGCAGTTATAAGCTAATTGAGAAAAGAAATGGAGGATATACCTTCTTTTATGCAGGAACTGCGTGGAAGGTAAATTTGATTTGATAAATGTTACAATTCCATATAAGAATGAAGTAATGGATTATATGGACTAGTATTTCAGACTCTGCGAAAAATAGGGGCAGTAAATACAATAACTGTTAAAAATGGAAAAACTTATCGGGGATAACACTGATTATTCTGGATTTTAAAAACTTTGCGAGAGAATGATATTAATGTGGAAGGACGGAAAAATCCTCATGCTGGGAAACTGGTGGAGCGACGAAGGCTGTATACAATGTCCTTATAGATGAAGGAGCTAAAAATATATATTTGGCTACAATATCAGAAAAATGACTTCTTTGAAAACAAGAAAAGGAGACAGGCTTATACACTCATTCTGAAATAAGAAATGAGAAACGTAAACCTGATTGTAAACTGTACGCCGGTAGGGATGTATCCGAGAAGTAAATATGACACCCTCTGAAGAAGTGAATATGATAAACACTGACTGTGTAGTGACATAATATATAATCCTGAAGAAACGGTTCTTATGAAGAAACATAAGGAAAGAAAATGTGAAAAACGGTAACGACTTACAATGCTTATATTTCAGGTAATACAAATCAGAAGAAATATGGAATGATGAAAAATATGATGATGAAGTGCTGAAAAAGTTCATGAAAAAATTATCAGAAAACTTTACAAAAATAAATAAAATAAGGGAAGGTAAGTAATAAATGAAAAATAATATTAATAACTTTAATGGGAATATCTTAATAGGATTTTCCTGACAAATAAGGAAATAATAGAGCAGGGGAGTAAGACAGAAACAGACTTTTGATAAGTATTTTAATGGAAATGCAGGAAATACAAGAAGGGATCCGAATCTTTTAAATAGAGTGTATCCTGAAATTGTTCTTGGATTATACAATAGAAATAAGCAGACATTTGATAACGAAACATTACAAGACTTTGAAAATGAAGGACTGAAGAAAAATATGAAGCCCTTTCTATTGCCAAGTTTTAATGAATATATTAATGAAAATTCAATGTTTACAAAGAATTTTCTGAAAAACTTTTTAGAAGAAAAGGATGATTTTCAGTCATATATTTTACTACTGCAAACTTCTATAAGCTCTTGAAAATTTTTACTTAAATATGAATACATTGCTGAAGCGAGAAAAATGAAAAGTTCATTAGAAGAAATGTAGACACGGTAATGGATTATTTGTACATAGTGGAGATGGGAAAAACAAAGGAAGACTAGTGTTAAAATGAGTAATAGTGAACTTGACAGACTTGTTTCAAAATGAGTTTGCAAAACTGAATGCTGAAATAGATATGTATTCTGGAAAGCAGTAGAGCCTAGAAGTAATGGAAACAGTGTAAAATCAAGTTTAAGAAAAACTGAAAAACTATATACAGTAACATATGTGAAAATTTTGATGCCTATATAAACAGTTCACGTTTAAAAGGCTGGAATCAAAAGAAAAATATGATAAGATTTGAAAAATTATCTGATTTAAAAATTTTTAATACAAAGTTTAAAAACACCGGAGGTAGAAAAAATGAGCAGCAGCAGAAATAATGGAGATAATAGATATAAGGCAGTAGAGGGAAATATATATGAAGTGGATGATTTTCAGCTGAAGTTCTGATGGGAGATGAACTTGAAAATATGTGGAAGCAAGAAGAGGGTTTTTAACAATCCCTGAAAACAATACAGAAATATTTTGTACCTGGAGAAATTAAAGAAGACCTTGTAACTATGGAGATTTCACTATCATTATCATGGCAAAATACAGTAAAGGATATTTAGCATAAAATTGGTGATACAGGGATATACAGATGGTTTTAGACAGTTACTTGAAAAATACATGTCTGGATCCGGATTTACTGGATGTAAAACTGGGAAAATGTAAAGGAAAAAGGAAGCAGCACATGAAACAGACCTCGTAGATGTTCTTTTTCGCAATGATAAATTATGAAATAGGTACATGGATATACAATGTTTGGATTAAATATGGGCTTTGACTGATTTGATATACTTTGTTGTAGAGGAAAATACATACGAAAAAGAATAAAGAAAAGCTATAATTTATTTACATTGTTTGATCTGAATTTTTGGAAAATATCTACAATGAAATATAAGTGAAGTAACAGGAGATTTAGGAATAGAAGAGGTAAAGAATTGGAGATTTCTTGAGAAAAAGAAGACGGATTTCCATCAATGTTTAAAGAAAACAGATTCAAATATTGTTGTAAAGTGACATTGATGAAAAATAATGAAAAATTAATGCTGATTCTGTAATTGTTCAAAAAGTAAAAGTCTGTTTTATGGAATAAACTGTTACAGATATTAAAATATACAAGAGTTTAATAACGAAGGAGAAAGAATGTTTGATTTTGAAAAATGGTGATATAAACATAATGCTAAGCATGATAAATATGAAAGCTGAGAGATGAATTTTCAAGTCTTGAAAAGCTTTTGGTAAAATTATTATTCCTTCAAAGGAAGAAATTATAAAAAGATTGGGAAGAAAAGGAGTATCTATTACAACGAAAATGAAAAATCAATTTAAAAGAGTGTAGAATATGGAAAAATATAAAAATAAATAGAAATATAGTTCTTATAGGAATGCCTGCAAGTGGAAAAAGTACAGTAGGAAAACTCTGGCAGAGAAGTTATGAGTACTATGATGCGGATAAATATCTGGAAAGAAAAGAAATGTAAAGATAAGCACTTTTGTTTTCAGAAAAAGGGGAAGAGCATTTCAGAAATCTGGGAAACAAAAAGTATTTAAAAGAACTTTCCCAGAAAAATGGTATCATAATTTCTACAGGCGGTAGGAGCAGTAAAGCGTGAAAGAAAATATGAAAATACTGGAGAAAAAGGTATAATGTGTATTCTGAGCAGGAAAATAGAGGATATAGTAAGGAAAACCATGAAGCAAGGCCTCTTCTGAAGGTGATATAAATAATATTTATAAATTATACGATGAAAGAATAGAGCTTTTTATAAGAGATATTCTGATATTATTATAGAAAAATAACGGAACATTACAGGAAGTACAGACAGATCAGCTGAAAGAGATAGAAAAGATTCTTTGCAGAATAGTTTTATGTAATGGAAAGGAAGAAAATGAAAAGATATTTATATATAAATCGGCCAAATTTAAATTTTCTCGGAATAAGGGAAACAGGAATTTATGGAAATGAGTAATTACGATTCCTTTATGCAGTTACATTCAGGAAAAATTTTCATGATAAAAATGTAAAAATAGAAATTTTTCAGTCAAATTATGAAGGCAGGATAATAGACATCCTTCAAAAATGCATATTATGAAAAAGATTGCTGGATTGTTATTAATCCAGGGGCTTATACTCCATTACAGCTAGCGCGATCCACGATGCTATAAAAACTGCGTTTCTATTCTCAACAGTTGAAGTGCATCTGAGTGATATTCATAAAAGAGAGGAATTCAGATTTCAGTTACAGCCCCGCCTGCGTGTTTCAGATATATGGAAAAGGTAAGGAAGGTATGTAGAAGCTAGTTGAATATCTTATGAAATATCTGAAAAATAGATAAATATTAGTTTTGTAGTATTTGTAGTAATGTCTGTGTATCGTATTTTATGATTAATTATGAGGAGAAATATGGAATTTAGGAGATAATAAAAGCGTTGATATATGCAGGATTGCTTTTGAAAAATGTCAATTTCTTCCAGGGAAGAAGAGAAAAGGCTGATGAAAGGAATATGCAGAGATAAAAGTGGCAGCCGTTGATGTTGGAGGAGCTATACCTAATGCAAGATTTCAAATTTTATAGAAAGCACACTGATTGGCGGCAAAAAGAAATGGAATTATTCAGGATGAGCATAGCATGACGGAGCTCGCATATAGGTGCTACATGTGAAGCTATGAACAGATAGAATTCAATCATAAATGGGTTAAGTGTTGCGGAAAGATTGAATTGCAAAGGAATGGAGAACATTTGGGAGTGGCAATATTCCCAAGTGTGGGAATACTTCAGTTCATCGAAGTCGGCGCTGTGCTGTGGCAGCACAGATCGATCGCAATTTTACCTGACGAACAAGTAAGGAGGAATTTAATGAAAAATAAATGTATGGATACTATAGATTTGTCTATGCCCTGATATGGATCGGAATATTATCTGATACAGAAAACAGTCTATTTTAGAATATGGAAAGCTTTCTTAAAGGAGTTAGACTCAAGGTTACAGATGAACTAGTGGAAAAACAGACATGGATTGACTAATGAGGAGGCAAAGGAAAATTTATCTGAGGAATTTGGAGAGATTTTCCATATGAGGAAATAACTAAAAGTCTATAATTATATATAGTAGATGAAGCGCAGAAAAGGAGATATAGCTTTAATGACAGGTAGCAAAAGGAAAATGCTTGATTTTCTGCCTTCAAGAGGGAAAAATGGTTATGGGAACATCAGCAGACAGCTTATGGCTGAATACATTACTGGAAAGCAAAGGATATAAAGAGATTACTTAGTCACATAATAACTGCTGATGACGTTGAGAGAGGGAAAACCGATCCCGAGGTATACGTGGCAGGTAAAACTGAATATAAATCCGAGTAAGACAGTGGTTCTTTGAAGATTCTGTAAATGGAGTGAAGTGGTGATACGGTGCAGGAATGTGCCTGTAATGATACCTGATAAAACTGACTCCTGCTGAAGATATGAAGATATGCTTATAATTTGATGATTTTCTGAAGCAATAGAATATTTTTAAAACACATACACAAAGACAAAATAGCTCCAAAATTAATAAAAACTTCATACATAAATAAATTAAGAAAGAAATGAGAAATTATATTTTTATCTAAAAAATAGGGTATACTTATATAATGTAGAGAATATAATGGAGGTAGTGTTATGGAAAATTTTTAGCTATGATTTTAGCAGGTGGAAGAGGGTTCTAGACTTGATATATTGTCTGAAAAGAGGGTTAAACCAGAGTGTCCTTTTGGAGAAAATTCAGAATTATTGATTTTGCATTGAGTAACTGTTCAAATTCAAGGATTTACGATGTGGCATTATTGACACAGTATTTACTTTCTTTGAATGAACATATAGGTTCAAGGAAAACCATGGGATTTTTGATAGAAGGGATACAGGAGTTACAATCGCTCGACCTCATGAAAAACCAGGAGGAAATGCATGGTATCAAGGTACTGCTGATGCAATCAGACAGAATATAGAATTTATTAGGAAATAGAAAAACCTAAATATGTACTGATTTTATCAGGAGATCATATTTATAAAATGAATTACTAAAATGAGTTACTGGCTGATCATTTAAAAGCAATGCTGAATTGACAATTGCAGTTCAGGAAGTACCGATAGAAGAAGCAGGAAGATTTGGAATTTTTGAAGTTGATGAAAAAGTCATTCTTTGAATTTTTGAGGAAAAACCTGCAGAACCTAAGAGTAATCTTGCATCTATGGGAATTTACATTTTCAATACAGAAGTACTTCTGGAATATTTGGAAAAAAATGACTGAAGAAGATCTGGATTTTGGAAACATGTTATTCCACAGATGATTCATGAAGAAAGAAAGGTTTTTGTTCACTGCTATGATAGCTACTGGATGGATGTAGGAACTTATGATTCTTATCTTGATGCAAACCTTGATTTGATAAAGAAATCAGAAGAAATAGAATAAACCTTTATGATCCTGAATGGAAAATTTACACAAGAAGTGAAGATTTGGCACCTGTAAGAATAGGGGTAACAGGAAGCGTACTGAATTCATTAATCTGTGACGGTTGTAAAATTGAAGGAAGAGTTGAAAAACTCAGTATTAGGGCCTGGAGTAACAGTGAGAAAAAGGATGTACTGTTAAGAACAGTATTATTTTCTCAGGAACTTATATAGATGAAAATACTAACTTAGATACAATGATTATAGATAAGGAGAGTATACGTAGGTAAAAAAATTCCATATTAGGTTAGTGGAGATGACTTTAGAGCAAATCATGAAAAACCTGACTCTGCTTGTCAAGAGGTATAAGTGTAATAGGTAAAAAGCAGTTCTCCCTGACGGTTCAATTATAGGAAGAAACGAAGAATGATCTGGAGGAGTAAAATTACACGATGGCAATAAATTTGTTCACAGTGGTGAAACAATAAAAGGATAGGAGTGATTAGCTTGAAAATAGTTTATCTTGCCTCAGAAGTTTATCCTTTCTTTAAAACTGGGGGATTAGCTGATGTAATGCAGGCTTTTACCTATGCAGGAATTGGGACATGAAGTTTCCATAATAATGCCGAAATATGATAAAATTCCTTTAAAAATATCTTGAAAAGTTAGAATGGGTAGCAAGATTGGAAAGCCATGGGGATGTATTTAATCTGGTAAAATATCCCTGATGATAAAATAAATTATTATTTCATTGAAAATAAGGCATTGTATGAAAGAGGACGTGTTTACGGAGATAATGATGAAGATGTTCAGTATGCTATGTTTTCAGAAATGGCATTAAGATTTTTAAAAGGAAAATTAATTTACAGGCTGATATATTACACTGTAAATGACTGGCAGACAGGACTGGTACCTTATTTTCTTAATGTAAGATATAATAATGATCCTTTTTACTGGGATATGAGAACAGTTTATACAATACATAATTTAATGTATCAGGGAAGATTTTTCAAAATTTTCATTTGAAAGAATGGGATATCATATAGGTGCCATGATTTAAACTTTTATGCAAATAGGAATAGGGTATGCAGATGTTGTAAATACTGTAAGTCCCTACTTATGCTGAAGAAATAAAAATATCCTTATTTTCAGTGAAGGTCTGGAATGGATAACAAATGCGAAAAAAGATTTATGGTGTACTTATAATGGAATTGATGTTGAAGAATTTGACTCTGAAACAAATCCTGATGTTATAAAATTACAATAAGGATACATTGGATAAGAAAAAGGAAAATAAATATAGACTTCAGGAAAACTGGGATTACCTAAGTCAGATAACCTTCTGATTTCCATGGTTACAAGACTTGTGGAAGGAAAAAGGACTTGATCTTGTGTCAGCAGTGCTGGAAAATTTATTACAGTATGATGCTGTTCAGATTGTGATTTTAGGTAGTGGTGATAAATTCTATGAAGATTATACAACTATCTGACAGTTAAGTATCCTGACAAGTTTAAAGTATACTCTAGGGATATAATCCGCATCTCTGCAAAATGAACTGTATGCAGGAAGTGATTTATTCTGATGCCTTCAAGATATGAACCTTGCGGGCTTAGCCAAAATGATAGCTGATGAGATTTGGAACAATACCGATTGTAAGGGAAACAGGAGGATTGAAGGATACAGTAAGACCGTATAACATTTTTACAGATGAAGGAAATGGATTCTCATTTACAAATTTTAATGCAGACGATATGCTGTTTACAATAAAAGCTGTCGAAGGTGTATATTATGACAAACCTGAAATTTAGGGAAAAACTTGTAAAAGAAATATGGATCTGGATTTTTCATGGATAAATCTGCAAAGAGAATATTTGAAATTATATGAATTAGTAAAAAGCTGGTAATATGAAAAGCAGGATTAGCTCAAATATGTCATGAAAAATAAAGATATTCCATTTATTTAGAGAATATTTTTTATTTCAAAACAGTAAAATTTGAGTAATCCTGTTTTTGTAATTTATAGGAAAAGAAAAACAATTACTTTTAGTGTATTCTGATATTTAATCTTTAATTATAGAGGAGAAAAATTGAAAAAGAAGTGACTGTAAAAAAATAGATGAAAATGATTTTAAACGTTTGCATTCTATTATATACCAGGGAGAAAGTCCCTGAGTGGAAGAAATGGGACGACCATATTTTGATGATTATAAATTTATTGATTATGATAACTTTTTGAAAAGAAAGTTGATTTTTAAATCTGATAATGTAAAAGGAATTTATATTGATAAAAATTTTAGTAGGAAACAGTAAGCAGATACTGGGAAGATAGAAAAACTAGGTGGCTTTGAAGTTGGAATAGTAATTTATGACAGTAATTACTGGTATGAAGGATATGGAAGTGAAAGCATCTTAAAAATCTGGACAACAAAAACATTTGACAATTTTTCCTGAATTGGAAACATATTGGTCTGACAACTTGGAGGAAATATATCCATGATGAAAAAGTGCTGAAAAATTGGATATAAGCTTGAAGGAAGAATAAGAAAAGTAAGATATCATATGAATGAATATTTTGATTCTGTAAAATATGGAGTACTATGGAAGAATGGGAAAAATGAAAATAAGCGATGCCAAGGGAATAGAAAAAGACAGGATATTATTAATTCCGGATATAAAAAAAGACTGTTTCAGAATGAAAAATATAAATAAAGTTTTATATTTTTTCTCTTGAAACAGGCTTTTTCTTTAAGAGGCTTATATATAATTCATAGGAGAATTATTTTTTAATGAGTTTTCTTCATTTTTACAAGTTCATATGCATCTTTTCCATTTTTAAAAGCAAGTTCAGTTGCAAAATTTTTCAGCTTCTTTAGGTGACATTTTGCAATTTTTGTTTAATGCATTTTGTTCAGCAACTTTTTCTTTTCATAGTCTTTTATTTTTGTAAATATTTATTTTTCAACATCATCAGATGCATTTTTCCATATTAATATTTATATTTTCTGCAAACCCAGTAGAATGAATCTGGATTATATGTAGTTCCTTTTTCACATGATAAGTGTCGTAAGTGGCTTTTATATTACCATAATAAGGAACAAATGGAGAATATTTTGAGCTCAGCCATTGCCAGTCACATAACTCCTCCTACATTTGCAGGTAAGTCTTTTTAATTTGGAAAATATGAGTTTTCGATACCGTTTTCGTTACTTATAGGATATTTAGCAGTATCATTGTTCTGTTTTCTTTTTGCAACTGTAAAGTTTGTATTTTTCGAGACGGTTTCTTAAAAACAGCCATTACATCCTGTACAGATATTTTTTTGTCTCTAGTTTGAAAAAGTTCGTAAACTTCGTCAGTATAAGTGATATTTGCTTTTGGATTTAATTGTAGGATTCCTGAATAAGCACGTGAACGGTTTCGTCTGTCATTTCAGGTGCGTAGATTTTGCTAAGTGCATTTTTCCATCTACTGTAACATAGCTTCCTGCATCTTTTGCAAACTTTTTCGATATCAATCAGATTTTATTACATTGTTTTTATCGTTTAAACTCAACAGTTCCAAGGAAATAAGTATTTGAGAATACAGAGAATTTGTCATCAGGGTATTTTATGGCAACAAATTGATGTCCTGAATAGATTTCAATGTACCACATTTCTTTTTTATCAGCTATTACAAGTACATTTCCTTCGGCAGCACCTTTAGTCTTAATGATTTCAGCAAGACGCAGAACCCTTCCCTGCAGTTTTTCACATATGGAAGAATAACAGTAGGTATTGCAGATTCAGCAAGACCGTCTTTAACATAAGGATCAACCTTCTGGATTTTTCATTAGAATCAGCTGAAACTGTAGAAATCATATTGCCACACCAAATCAAGTTAAATCCCTGCTTCATCGAATATTCCTTCTTCAGGAGTAACATCAGGAACGGCAGTGTATTTGTATCTAGTTTCAGGAATAGGATATGTGAATCCATTGCTTTCATCTTTAAATACTGCACCAGGCTGGTTTTTACCTCTTTCATAAACGACAAAGTTTTTGTTATGATCAGGCTCAGCTGTGAAATCTTCATTTCTTCCGAAAAATATAACTTCCGTCAGTTGTCAGTCCTTTACCTACAATAACCTGTACATGCAAGAACATATGATGAAAAATTCAAGCATCAGAATAAATAATGTCAGTAGAAACATTGTTTTTAAACTTCATACTATCATCTCCTTATAAAAATTATAACATTTGTTATATAATAATAGTATATTATATCAGTAGGGAAAATTTCTTATAATTTTTGTATAATTGATATATTTTAGAAAAAGTAAATTGTAATTGAAAATATATAAATATAGTAAAATAAGAAGTAAACGAATAGAATTTTTCATTTTACACATTTCACAAGGTAACATATAAATTTATTTTTGAATTGAGGGAGAAGCAGTGTTCAAATACAGCATTGGAACATTAATCTCGAAAAGAAGAAATCTCAGAAAAAGGTAAAAAGAATTGGCACTTCAGATTGACAATGACTATAAAGGGAAGAAATCTTATTAATTGGCCTTTTACGTGGATCGGTACTTTTTAAGTGATCTTGTAAGGGAACTGAAAAACAGAAACAACTCTTTGACTTTTATGGTTGTCTCCAAGTTATGGAAACAAATTAGAAAGTCTCAAGGGATGTAAAATTAAAAAGGATTTGGAAGAGGACATCAGAGGTAAAAATGTAATAGTCGTTGAAGATATAATAGACAGGCCATACATTGAAAAAGTTCTGGAAATGCTTAAAACCAGAGATCCAAAAAGCATTAAAATATGTACTCTGCTTGACAAGCCTGAAAGAAGGGAAGTTGAGATAGAAGTGGATTATACAGGATTTAAAATACCTGATGAATTTGTAGTCGGGTATGGAATAGATTTTTGGTGCAGAAACATAGAAACTTATCTTATATAGGAATCGTAAAGAAAAGAGGAGGAATAAAATGGGAAATAATACTTTTTGTAATTGTAGGAACACAGTGGGGAGATGAAGGAAAAGGGAAATAATAGATGTCCTTTCACACTAAGGCTGATTATATTGTGAGATTTCAGGAGGAAATAATGCTACTATACTGTTGTCGTAAACGATGAGAAGTTTATTTTACATCTGCTTCCTTCAGGTATTATAAATTCACAGGGTAAAATGTGTTATTGGAGCAGGAGTAGTTGTTGATATTGAAGTACTTTTAAAAGAAATAGAAGCATTGGAAAAGAGGAAAAATCTGGATAAATTATTTATAGATGAGAGAGCTCATGTAATGCTCTATCATATTGAGATAGATAAAGCAAAGGAAGGCAATGGAGCAAATAAGATTGGAACTACCCAGAGGGGAATAGGTGCTGACTATATTGACAAGATTGCAAGAAACGGAATAAGAATAGGAGATTTGCTTTGAGCCTGAAAGATTTAGGGATAAGCTGGAGTGGAATGTAAAGAAAGAAAAATGATATGCTGACAAGATATGGAAAAGACACATTTGATTTGGAAGAATTATATGAAAGATTTATGAAACTTGCTGAAAAAATAAGACATAGAATAATAGACGGAGTTGTAGAAATAAATGAAGCCATTGAAGAAGGGAAAAAGGTTCTTTTTGAAGGTGCACAGGCATTAATGCTTGATATTGATTACGGTACATATCCTTATGTTACATCATCTTCACCTACGGCTGGAGGAGTGACGGTAGGTACAGGAGTTTCACCTCAAAAAGATAAAACAGAATTCTTGGAGTTATGAAAAGCCTACACAACAAGAGTAGGAGAAGGTATCCCTTTTCCTACAGAGCTTAATGATGAAACTGGAGAAAAATTAAGAACAGTGGGACATGAATATGGAGCAACTACAGGACGTCCTAGAAGATGTGGATGGCTTTGACCTTTGTAATAGGAAGATACGCTAGTGCTGATAGATGGCCTAACTGATATTGTACTGACAAAAACTTGATGTACTTACTGGATTTGAAACAATAAAAGTGGCAGTAGGATATGAAATTGATGGAAAAAGTTTATCATTCTTATCCTGGAAATTTAAGAAAATCTAAAACATTGAATATAGTTTATGATGAACTTCCTGGATGGACTGAAGATATTACACAGATAAAGAATTATGATGAACTGCCTGAAAACTGTAATATGTAGAATATATAGAAAAAGAAATTAAATGTAATGTATCCATGATTTCAGTAGGGATTCTGAAAGAAGTCAGAATATTTATAGATATGACTTGACTGAAATTGTGAAGTAATTTTTTGAGGAGTTGATGGAATATTGAAGAAATTATTAATTTTAATTAGTATATTACTCTTTTCAACCTTTGCAATGGCTGAAAATGGTGATAAAAGAAGTAGAACAGGTAAGAGAATTTTTATCAGAAAGATTTTTAAAAAGTGCAGAAAAATTATATTTGTCTGCAATTGATAAAGGAAATATAATAGCTTTAAATGATTTAGGGAAATTTGTATTATTTAAAAGAAAATTATTCAGAAGCCATATTTTCAAAAATCAGTAGATAAAAGGTGGAACAGTTGCATTATTTAATTTAGCTGAAGTTTATAGAATTGAGAAAAACTTCCTCAGGCTGAAAAATATTATTTGCAGGCAATAAAGAAAAGGTGAAATACAGGCATATAATAATTTAGCACTTCTTTATTCTGAGAGTGGAAAACTTGAAAAAGCAATAGAGTATTATTTAAAAGCTGGAGAAAGTGGAGATATCAAAGGATATTACAATTTAGGAAATTTGTATTTTTCATAACTCATGATGATTTGAAAAAGCTGAAAAATATTACTTGAAAGTACGGAACAGAATCATCAAAATTCTATAAGAATGTTAGGATTTATTTATCAAAGATTAGAAGATTATAAGAAAGCTAAGGAATATTATTTAAAAAGCTTTGAAAAATAATGAAAATGATGGTCTCTCTTGTAAACTTAGCTTTAGTTTATGAAAATTAGGAGAAACAAAAAGTGAAGAAACTCATTTGAAAGCAATTGAAAAAGGGTTTGTCGGAAGTATGTATAACTTGGCAAGTTTTTATGAAGAAAAATGGAAAAATTGAAGAAGCTAAAAATGGTATAAAAGAGCTTTGGAAAATGGAGTAGAACCTGCAAAGGGAAGAACTGGAAAAATTAGAGGGAAATAAATCAGATAAAACTTTAAAATGCAAAGAACTTAATATTTCTTTTGACACACTTACTATTAAAAATTAGTTGGTCATGGATTATTGAAAACCAATGAAAATGAGATAGAATTAGAATATCAGAATTTTTAGGGCAATTGGAAAAGATAAAAAGTATACACTGAAAAAGATTTTCAGGTAAAATGGTAAAAACCCAAAATTATAGTAAAGCAAGGCAGTATCTACTAAAATGATAAGAAATTTTATTGAAACTGATGAAAAATATACATAGTTGGTTTTTAGATGAAACTAATGAAAGAGGAGTCAGATATGAACCTTTGATGTAAAGTTCAATGAAAATGAGGATTGGGTAAAGAAAATATATTTTAAAGATGGAACAATTTATATTTGGGATAATTAAAATTAAAATAAAAATAGAATGGAGATAAAGATGAAATATAGCACTTATGGCAATAGTTGGATTAATTTCTGTATTAGGAATTTCATGTGGTAGAACAATGAATAGCAAACAGGTTTCGGTAGATTCAAAAGAAGTAAAAATGAAAAAGGCAGAATATAAAAATAACTTCAGATGAAGCTAAAAATATTATGTTAACTGAAAAACCAATAGTTGTAGATGTTAGAAGCTTTAGAGGAATACAATGAAGGACATATTCCAAATGCAATTTCTGTTCCGCTTGAAACTATTGAAAATGAAGCAGAAACAAAATTGAAAAATAAAGATGATTTGATTTTAGTTTACTGCAGAAGTGGAAGAAGAAGCAGAGAAGCGGCATTAAGATTAATCAAAAAGGTTATACAAATGTAATTGATTTTGGTGGAATACAGGACTGGAATGGAGAAGTTGTAAAAACTAGAATAAGACAGTTTTTGAATTAATTCTGAAAAGATATTATAAAATTATAATTTTTATAAATAAAAGGAATCTATGTCATATTAGTGTATTTATAGAGTTTAAAAATAAAAATAAGAAGAATATAAAGAATGCAGTATTCAAATTTTGAATACTGTATTTGTTTCTTCATGTTAAAAATAAATACGATATGATATAATCTGACATAGTATACTAAATATATTTATATTTAGGAAAAGTTGAGGAGGTGAAAAAGTGATTGAAAATATTGGGAAAAAGTATGGAAATTTAGAAGTCTTAAAAATATATCCTTAAAAATAGAGGATGGGAGATTTATGGACTAGTTGGTAGGAGCGGTGCAGGAAAATCTACACTTTTACGTTGTATTAACAGGCTGGAAAATTTTAATGATGGTCAGTTGTTTGTAAATGATGTAGAAGTCAGTAAATTAAATAGAGAGGAGTTGAGACATTTTCGCCGAGGAGTAGGGAATGATATTTCAGCAGACCCTCAATACTTGAAAAATAAAACAGTTTATGATAACATTGCTTTTTCCAATGCAGTGCTGAGGGTGTTTCTAAAACTAAAAACAGGAAAGAAAAATAAAGAACTTGCTAAATTTGTTGAACTTGAAGATAAAATAAATGTCAAGGCAAAAACTTAAGCGGTGGTCAGAAACAACGTGTGGCTGCTGCACGTAGTCTTACTTTAAATCCTGCTGTTTTACTATGTGATGAGGCTACTTCAGCTCTTGATCCTAATACAACTAAAAATATTTTTATCCTTCTTCGGAAAATAAATAAAGAAATGAACATTACTATTGTTGTAGTCACACATGAAATGGAAGTTATCCGTGAAATATGTACAAAAAGTGGCTATTCTGGAAAAATGGAATGATTGTAGAGGAAGGAGATCCAAGGAGGTTTTTATGAAGGAATCACCGGCTTTAAAACAGATTACTTGGAACTTCCATATATATTAAGTGACAATGCTAATATTGAAATTATTTCCATAATAGGAACTGAAAGTGCTTATATTTTGTCAGATTTAGCTTCTGATCTGAATTTTAAAATTTAATGTAACAGATGGAAGGATAGAACATTTTAGAACCCGTTCCTTTACTAAATTTGTTATTGATTTTGATTTAAGTAGGGAAAAATGAAGTTGAAGATTATTTGAAAGAAAAATATTGTCTATAAAAATTTTTAAATTAAAAATGAAAGGAGTTAGAATGAGGGACATACCTTTGAGTGAGATTATAGGCAGAATTATTCTACTCTGCTATATTAACACATTGCAGATGATGTTTTTCTCTGTTTTATCTTTTTCTGCTGTTTTTAGGCTTCGTAATTGCTGTGTCATTGTACATTACCAGAGAAGATGGATTGCGTCCAAATAAAATTATATTTAATATTCTGAATGGTAGTATAAGTATCTTACGTCTGTTTCCATTCATGATTCTTATGGTAATAATTATTCCGTTAACTCGTATTATTACAGGTAGTAGTATTGGCTGGACAGGCGCTCTAGTTCCATTGACTTTTTGCATCAATGCCTTTTATGGCAAGGACTATTGAAAATAGTATAAAGGAAGTAAATCCTGCACTTATAGATGCGGCAAAATCAGTCGGAGCTCAGATATGCAGATTATTTTTAAAGTAGTATAGTTGAAGCATTACCTTCACTTGTTACGGGATTTACCCTATCTGCTATCACATTTGCTGAATTTAACGACTGTAGCTGGTGCAATTGGAGCAGGAGGACTTGGTGCCTCAGCATTACAATATGGATATCAGTCAAATAATGACAATGTAAATGTATTCGATTATTGTCATTCTGGTATGATGGTAATTTTAATACAGTTTATAGGAGATTACATTTATAAAAATAAAAATTAAATAGAGGGAGATGAACATTATGATCAAATTGAAAGTATTAAAAACTGGTTGCTATGGTAATAGCACTTTTTCATTTGTTATAAGTTGTGGGGAAAAAGAAAAATGAAAAGTGAAAAAGAGTTTGGTACTTGCACCAAGCTTTAATTTTGATGAAGTTAATAACAAAGTGGCATTAGATGCATTAAAAGCAAAAGGATATGACGTTAAGGTTATTGTTCTGGAAGATGCTACAACAATGAATGAAGCACTATGAAAGGGATATTGATGCTTCTCTCATCAACATAAACCATGGATGGATTCATATAACAAATCTAAAAATCGTGAAATGGTAATGCTTGAACCATATATTCATTATAATGTTTTTTGGTATGTATTCATCTAAATTTTAAAAATGTTAACGAAATTCCTCAGAATGCAAAAAGTTGTTATTCCTGCAGACCCTAGTAATACAGCAAGAGCATTGAATCTCTTACAGCAGAGGGACTTATAACTCTAAAAAGATGTAGCTTTTACCTACTTTACTGGATATTGAATCTAATCCTAAAAACTTACAGATTACTCTGTTAACACTGCACGGTAATGAAATCATTTGCCTGATGTAGATCTTGTATGTTTGCTAAAATGTTTCAAATAAGCAATAAAGTAAGTCAAGATACTGAAAATAGCAGTAAGTGATGATATGGAAAAATTTGCTGTGGGATTTGTAATAAACCCTAAAACAAAGATGCTAAATGGACAAAAAGTCTTGAGTAGCATGCTACAAGTCCTGAAATGAAAGCAGAAATAGCTAAATTATTCCAAGGAAGTTATGTAACTCTGGATAAATAATGTATAAGTTTGAATAAAATTTAAAGGAGACCTGCCATGAAAAATAACAAAAGTTGATGTTATGCTGATAGAACCAAAAGCAGAGGATAATCCGGCATGGAGTCCTGTAGGATGTAGGATTTACACTGATCAAGGAATTTATGGAGATGGAGAAGTTGCTTTTGGCGTTTGGGTCCAGCGTCCACTGCACTTTACGGTGCACTTATTGATTTTTCTCAGAAAATTATAGGGAAGGATCCATTAGAAAACGAGTTATATGGAAGAACTTTATAAATCTACTTTTTGGGGACAAAATGGATGCTCTGTTGTATTTGAGCAATCTCTGCAATAGATATTGCATTGTGGGACTATAAAGGCAAAATTTTCAAAGTTCCATTGTATAAGCTGTTAGGTGGGAAAATCACAAGAAATTGAGAACATATGCATCTCAGTCGCAATCATGGCTGGGAGATTGGGACTTTCTAAAAACGGAAGATTGTGCCACGTAGTAGCTGTTTCTGAGGGATATATCGTGATAAAATAGATACATTTGATGAAAAATGGAAAAAGATTTACTCATACAGATACAAATTGTCTACAGTCAGCTAAAAATATAAATTTAATAAAAGAAAAGGAAAGCTGTTCGTGTAAAGCAGTAGGAAAAGATGTAGATATTACTATGGAAAATCATGCATATACTGATGTAAATTCGGCAATACAGATTATGAAGGAAGTTGAGAAATATGGGAATATGGAAGAGCTCTGCACACCAACTCCAGATAACAATAAATTTATATGTGACAATGTAAATGTTCCAAATTGCTCAGGAGAAAGAGTTTATACAAGATGGCAATATAAATCATATTTTGAAAATACATTCTGTTCAGATAATACAGCCTGATTTGGGGAACAAATGGAGGAATAACAGAAACTAAGAAAGTATGTGATATGGACATGCTTATGATATTGGAGTACAGATACATGCATGTTCAAAGTCCAATATACTAGCAGTAACATTACATCTGGAAGTCACGATTGCCTAAATTTTACAACTACATGAGCATCACTGTTTATAATCTGCATGAATATAATAAAAATTATGCATATATGATTACCAGCCTGAAAATGGATATTTTGATATACCTGAACGTGTAGGAATAGGTAATGAATGGAGTGAATTTGCATTTTAAAAACTGTAAACTTACAACAGTTGGAAATTAAATAACACTATAAAATTACACCTGAAAACTTATTATAGACAGTTTAGGTGTATTTTTATATATTTTTCTTTAAATTGAAAATAAACTATAGTATAATTAAATAGATAACATCCCAGGATAACGAAGTGTAGTTTTAATTTTATATGAATGTTTTAAAATGAAATATTGAAAAATCAACCTCAATTTTAATTATCTATAACAAAAAGAAGAATAATATAGGAGGAATTTCAAATATGGAAAATATGGACATATATTCAACCACTGGGCAGAGAGATATTCAAGCAAGGAAATGTTGTATGTGTTTTCTCCGAATTCAAGTTTAGAACATGGAGACAGCTGTGGAGCTAAAACCTTGCAGAAGCTGAGAAGGAACTGGGGCTTGATTTTTATTACAGATGAACAGATAGCAGAACTATATAAAGATGATGTTGATTTTGAAGTTCAGAGAGAGTTTGAAAAATTAAGACATGATGTAATGGCATGTGCATACATATAGTGAACAGGCTAAAATGCAAGAAAATAATACATCTTGGAGCCATAAGTGCCTATGGGGAGATAATACTGACTTAATCCAGATAAAAAGAAGGACTCCTATTATTAGAAAAATTACTTACATTAATTAAAAGAATGAAGGAATTTTCTTTGAACATAAATCTCTTCCTACTTTGGGATTTACACATTTTCAGTCGCATAGCTACAACAGCAGGAAAAAGAGCGACTTTATGGCTTCATTCATTACTTGACTTTGAGAATGGAATCTCAGATTGGATAATCTGAGATTCAGGGAGTAAAAGGACTACAGGAACACAGGCAAGCTTTAAGGAACTCTTTGATGGAGATTTTGAAAAAGTGAAACAGCTTGATAAACCTGGTACTGAAAAGGCAGGATTTAGTAAAAACAAGTGAGTTTCAGGACAGACTTATGACAGAAAGGTTGATGCCCAGACATTGAACCTGCTTTCAAATATTGCACAGTCAGCCCATAAGTTTACAAATGATTTCAGACTTTACAGCATCTGAAAGAACTGAAGAACCTTTGAGAAAAATCAGATTGGTTCAAGTGCAATGGCATATAAAAGAAATCCAATGAAACGAAAGAATTTCTTCCCTTGCAAATATGATTCAAGTTTCAGACAAATTACACTTGTTTTGCCATTTACAGTGGTTTTGAAGAACTCTGGATGACTCACCAAGTAAGAATTCCTTCACTCCATTTTTAGCTGTGGATGCAATTCTGATTATATGGCTTAATATTGGACGGGTTATTGTTTATCCTAAGGTAATTGACAAATATTCAAAAGAGCTTCCATTTATGGCGAACTGAAAATATTATTATGGAATCTGTGAAAAGAATGGACAGACAGGAAGTTACTTGAAATTATTAAAGAACTTTCAATGGGAAATGAGAAATTAGCTGAATGGAAATCTAGCAGTTAATTGATAGAATTATCATGAGCTGGGACTTAAGGCGGAAGACATGGAGGAATCATGACCAGCAAATTACACAGGATTTACTGTGGACAGAAGACTTCACTTGAGGAAGAAATAAATTTCTACTTGAAAATACTAAGGATGAAGTGACAGAGGAAAGGAAGAACTGGGGTGTAAAAACTTGATAAAAAATTGAAAAGATATAAAATGAAATGAAGAATATTTAAAATTTACAGGTAAGATTTTATAAAATTAAGATATGAAAAAGAAGCCCTCACAAGCCAGAATAGCAGAATAAAATCAGATACAAAACTTGAAGTCTATATCAGCTTCTGTTTAAAAATGGAGTTATAGATACCGTATAAATTATCCCTACTTCCAGGAACACAGATATTTACATCCTGAAGTATAAAACAGCGATATTTGTGAACAGTTGTTTCTAGCATGAGCATAAAACTATAAAATAATACATTTCCTCCTTACACGAAAAATTCTGGAGGAAGAGTTCAGGAGAAATGTGGAAGGATATGGAAAGTTAAGGGGAAAAGCTTTTTTGAAATGGATATGATGTCTGCTGTCTGGGAGTGTGAAATAAAGGAAATGCAGAAAAATGAAAATTATGAGCAATGTGAAACATTGAAGGATAGAAATTGAAAGGGTATTTAATTATTGTGAGAAGGATATTTCTATTCAAATGAAAATTTCTGAGTGCAAAGAAAAATATAATGATGAAAAATATATATCAAAATAACAACATAAAAATTTTGAGGGATAGAATATAAAATATAAAAGTGATTATGTATAAATTATTTTTATAAATCGTCTAAATTTATTAGTAAAACAAAACATAAATACAATTTAAGAAAGAGAGAACAGTCATGAAGAAAATTTTAGTGATATTAACTATGCTGGTATTATTAATATCATGTGGGATAAAGGAACACAAAAATGACCCTTTTAAAGATTTAGGAAATAATAAAGGGGAAAGCAGTAAACAGGTAAATGAAGTTGAAAATACAATTTTTATGTTGAGTTCAGAATCAATTGCTGAGTTTTGAAAAGAGTGCAGGAGATTACTTTTGAAGATGTGAATCAGAAGCTCAGTTTAAGAAACCGGATGGAAGTATAAATGTTAATCTTTTATCAATTCCTCAAATTATTCAACAAATGCAGAAAGCAAAAGAAGCTAAAACCAAATGGGATGATTTAGATAAAAGTTTAGATGCATTGCTTCCAATATTTGAAGAATTACAACCGCTTGCTCAGGATATGAAAGGGTATTTTGACGAAAAAGACTACACAAGTGACAATTATAAAAAGAGCACAGGAATACCACACTAAATTCCTGGAACTTATAAAGAAATATGAAGTATAGTTGTTCCATCTCAGAACTGCAATGGATAAAAGTTGCTGAACAAAAAGAATCAGAAGCTAAAATGTATCAAAAAGAAGGGAAGAATGATAGCATACAGCAGAATGACAATTATGAATGTTGCAGAAGAAGTATTGGCTGAAATTAGTGCTCAGAAGTTAAAATGGTGCAATTTTACAAGTGGAGATGCATCTAAATTTCTAAAGCTTTTACAGGAAAAATTTAATTAAAAGCAACAGCTGACTCATCAAACTTCTATAAGAGATGAAAAACTATTGAAAATGGAAGGAAAAAGCTGATGATACTCATAGCTTTGAAAGATTCCTGGATGAAGCAAAAATGATTTCAAAGCATCTCTTGTATCTCTTATAGAAAGAATAGAAACTAAAAAGCAAAGAGATGAGCATACTTTTACGTAACAGCTTTTTCCTTGAGAATTCAGAAGGAACTCCTGAAAAATATTGTTAAAAACAGTTTAACTGAACTTGTAGGAGAGTAACAACAGTATCAGATAATTTTAATGGAATTAGAATCTATTTATGAGGGTATTTGGAAAAATGAGCAGAGAAATATTTATTATACTTTTCTGCCATGGGTCTTTTTAGCCTTCATTTTTATTGATTGTAAGCTCTATAAGTGTATTAGGAAAAGGGAATAAAAATAGCGAAAACTTTTTAAAATAAATTGATTTCGCTAAATTTATTTCTATTATAGGTTATTAGAACTCAAAGGTCACCCTGCAAAATTATGATGAACTTTCTGAACATCGTCGTCATTTTTCAAGAACATCGATTAATTTTGCCAATTTTTGAAGATCGTTTTCTTCAAGAGTTTCCACCTCAATAGATGGAAGGTACTGAATATCAGCTTCAAGCAATGTATATCCTCGTCGCCTTAAAGCATCGGCAACAGCATCGAAGTTTGCAGTTTCTGTAGTAATGTAGAAACTGTCTCTAAAAGTTTCCATGTCTTCCATTCCTGCTTCAAGGCAACTTCCATTAATGCATCCTCATCAATATCAGCAGTTTTTTCAATAATGATTTCACCTTTTCTTCCAAACATGTACTGAAACTGATCCTGAAAACACCAGGTTTCCACCATTTCTATCAAAAAGCAGTTTTTACAGATGCGGTAGTTCTATTTTTATTGTCAGTCAGTGCTTTCAACGATTATTGCAACCTCCTCACTCTGTATCCTTCGTAGTTTAATGTTTCAAAAAGCATTGGAACCATCTGTTCCTGCACCTTTCTTTATAGCTCTACATATTATCGTTAGGCATATTAATTGCTTTAGCTTTTTCCAATTGCATGTTTAAGGGCAACGTTAAATTCAGGATTATCTCCACCTCTTTGCGCAGAACAGTTATAAGTCTGACAAGTTTTGTAAAAAGAAGCTGACTCTATCCTGAGCTTCTTTACGCCCTGCTATTGTACCCATGTCTTCCCATAAAATCCTCCATTCGTAATTATATATCTGATTATACTCATATTTTTGGATAAAGAGTAAATATCTTGATTAAAAATTTTATTGGCTGTATGCAAATATAACGGAAAAATTTATTAAAAATGTTATTAAAACTTGTTTTTCCTTTTAAAAAGGTACAATATATATTAAGTGATAATAAAATTATAAAAATAAATTTTTGGAGGTCAATCAATGGCAGATTTAATAGCTTTTTATTCTAGAAGAGGACAAAATTATTTTGATGGAGAAATTAAGGAAGTAGGAAATACAGAAATTGTTGCAGAAAAATTACAGGAAATGACTGGAGCGGAAGTTTTTCAAATAAAACAGCTTGTGGAATATTCTGATAACTATAAAATATGTGCTGAAGAAGCAGAAAGAGATTTTAATAATAATGCAAGACCTGAGCTTGACGAATATCTTCAGGAGCCTGAAAAAATATGACACAATTTATTTGGCATACCCTAATTACTGTAATACAATGCCAATGGTTGTTTTTACATTCTGGAAGAATACGGTTTTGAAGGAAAACAATAAAAACCAATATGTACAAACGGAGGAAGCGGACTTGGGACAAGTGTAAGAGAGATAAAGAAACTTTGTCCAAATTCAACTGTTACTAAAGGGCTTTCAATAGACAGTTCTGAAATTGAAAAAGCAGAAGATTTATTGAAAGAATGGTTTGAAAAATAAATCATATAAAAATAATTGTATGAGGAGGATGTAATGATGGATATGTTTTTGGAAGTAAAAGAAAAATTAGATGAACTTAACATTCCCTTTTGAACTTGTGAGAACATGAGCCTGTAGTAACTACGGAACTGGCAGATAAATTTATTGAAGGCATAGAAGGAGTACGTACAAAAACAATGTTTCTGACAAACAGAAAAAAGACAGAATTTTTATCTTCTGATTATGGATGACAGTAAAAGACTGGATATGCTCAGGTTTAAGAAATAGTTTCTGCAAACCAGATAAAAATGGCATCTGAAAAAGTCTTTATGAAAAAAATGATGTCGCTACCAGGAACTGTATCGCCATTTGGTCTGCTAAATAATAAGGATAAAAGACATAAAGGTGTATATAGATAAGGAAATAATAGGTGAAGAACGTATGTGCTTTCATCCAAATACAAATGAAAAACAATATTCATTAAAACATCTGATTTATTAAAATTTCTTGAAAGCATCGAATGTGATGCGAATGTGATTGAGATTTAAAAAGAGGTAATATAAATTATAACATTATGGAAACATGACTTGAGAAATACATACAATGTTAGAAGTTTTGAATTTCAAAAAGTCATGTTTTATTTTGATGTTAACTGTAAATTATGATAAGAGGATAAGTTTATGAATTACGATGCAAAAATATGAAAAATAGTAGAAAAGGAAAATAAGGAAAAAGTATATTCAAAGAAAAGTTTAAGAGATATACTGTTTATCGATATAATTTATATGATAATAAAAGTAGATGATAAAAGTATTTTTAGGGTTTAGTTCTCATATGTTTACTTTTATATTACTATATTTATAATTTTTAAGGTATCTCATATTTAGATTAAAAATAAATATGCTAATGTGACTTTAAGTAGAAAAATATTAGATATTGAGTTACTCATATTTTTCATAGTATAAATTTTAAAAATAAGAATTTTTATAAAATTACAATAATTAAAAAAATTACTGTATTGAAATGAAAAATAAGAAAAATTATTGAAAAATACAGAGAATTTTAATGTAAATGGTAAAAAGTTAAAAAGAATCTGATAAAATAAAAATGGTTGCTGAAGAATACAAATTTATTTAAAAATACTAGGTTATCAGATAGAAAGTAATATATGGGATAATGAAAATGAAAATATTTAAACCAAATTTATCGCTAAAAATGAGAAAAATGAAGAATTAAAAATGGAAGTTATTGCAAACTTCTGGGGGAAAATAAGTGCAAAATGGGAATAGTTAAGATGGAAGTAATGAAAGGATATCATATATCCTCAAAAGAGGTTTTAGAAGAGAAAAATCAAACTGAATGTGAAATTTTTAAGAAAATATATAGATTAGAAGGAATTCTGATTTATGTATGTTGAAATTTTTATTTAAAATTTTTGTATATAAAAATATATTGATTTTTCGTTTGTATTTGGTATAATTTCCTCTAGAATTTCAAAAGAAAGAATGTCTGATTACTGATAAATAGAAGTAGTTAAAAATATAAAAAATTTTTTAAGATTAAAAACTTTTATTTTCTGTAATTTAGATAATGTAATAATATAATATAATATAATATAATATAATCTTTTAATATAATAAACTGAATAAAAACTAAGAAAAGTTATTATTAAAAGGGATTTATTATAAAAATACAGGAGAGCAAAATGAGTAATAATTTGAGAAGTTTAGAAAAGAGATTAAGATCTTTATAAAAAGAAGCAAAGAAATAAAATATACAAAAGTTTACTTTTTACTTTTCTTATTAAGAAATTAATTGAAAATATGAAAAAGTGCCGTCAATATTATATTGGCGGTATAAGTAAAGTAAATTTATTTTTAATAATCAAAAGATATATTTATGAATATATTGAATGACTTTTTAGAGGAGTGCGATTGCCTCCTCTATTTATAGTTATTAAAAATTGTATTACAAAAATATCCAATCATATTGGATTAAGAAAAATATTAATAATACGTTTTTAAGTGGTGGATATAGATAATGGTAGAATTCCACATAATCATCCTAACTTTGCATTCTGGACAGAAAAGGGATTCATTCCAGAAAGTTATGTACATCTGTCTTTGATAAAAATGAATATTTTGATACGGCTAATATTTTTTTCTAAAAGGCTCCATAGCCTTTTTAAGTTTATCGAAATATGTCTTGAATAGAAACCGTACCTGTTTACCATTTTTAAAGTTTTTAGGAGGCAGATGAATGAGAATCTGTGAGATAAATTTTTTCAGCAGACATAGTAATGAAAGTTTTTCTTTTTATTGTTGGCAAGGTCATTGAAAAAGAAAGTAACTTTATCATCATCAATTTCAGTAATCTTGTATTCAGCAATAGGAGAACGGGCAAGATATCTTCCGAGATATCTGATAATACCCTTTGTGCTGTTGATGTCACCGTCACCGACATTAAAGAAGAATCTTTTGTCTTCCCTGTAAAGTTTTGCAGCAGTGTCCAAGGCCTTCATTTTAATTTTACTGTCATGATATTCTCCATTCTGAATAATTTTGAGGACATGGTACTCCATTGACCAGCAATAGTATCGACATTAAAATGTCTCATTTTCCCTGAAATCAAAATTTTTAGTAAATCCTCCCAGAGAGACAATGGCATGGATATGCGGATTCCATTTAAGATCTCTTCCGAAGGTATGTATAATTGAAAATTAGTCCATAGTGTACGATGTCGGAGTCAGTGAAATATTTTTTGGAAAATTTTGAGATTTTATTTTTTCTAAGATTTTTCTTACTGATGTTATGGAAGGTGAACTTAAAGATTTCATTAACAGCGACAGAAAGCTTTGAGAGTAGGTTTCTGTCATAGAAGAAAAATTGTCTGCATTCTTTAGGTATAATAAAGAGAACATGCCGATGTTCAATATTCAGAATATGTTTCATAGTATTCTGAGCCCAGATACTGGAATATTTGAAACCGCATGAAGGACAAAGTTTAGACTTACAAGTAAGAGGGAACTTGTGGATAATGGGACAGATAGGGCATTTAAATTTAATGAAACCTTAGACATATCCCTGCAAGCGAGGAACTTATCGATAGATTGTATAATGTATTTAAGATGTTTATCGTCAATATTATTTTTCTTGCAAAAATTTATAGAATTTAGTAAAATGTTGTTATTACTGAAGATATACTTCAGTTTTGTTTTTGTATGATAAATTTGTTGGTCATGAATATATTATACAAAAATCAGTCAAATTTTCAAATTCGGCTTTTTAAAGATATAGAAAAAAGGCTTATTAACAATTTGATTGAATATATAGAGTGGAAAAAGCACAACTAGAGATAATGTTAGACTTATAACATTGAAAATTTGAAAAATTATTGGGAAGTAATGATAAATGAATATCTCAACGATGGTTTTTGTGGAATAGAAGAAGATCAAATTATTTGGGGAGAAAACAAACAAAAATAGATTCTATAAGCCAGAAATGGAATATGTGGAAAAGTGTAGAAAAAGATTGCAATATAGAAGCAGAAATCCATATAAAAATACAGTACGATCATATATTTATTGATGATGATAATAGAAAAATTGTTCTTTTTGATTCAAAGTATTTTAACGCAGAAGTGGATCAACTGAATTATAAACAGTTATTCTATCATTATAATTTAAAGCAAAAAGTACCCAAAAATATATTATATATAATGGATTACTTTTTACCTACAGAAAAACTACTATACAAAAATTCATGTGGATAGAACTGATTTAGATGGAGTTAAAATAGTAGAACATTACATTAACTTAAATTTAGTGTTGGATTATTATTCGAAATCAATATAAGGTAAGGAGGTAAGTGAAATTTTGAAAAAGAGAACAAAAATATATCGTTTTTGAAAATAGTTTATTTTTTGATGAAGAAGCAACGACAGATTTGATTTACATGGAAAAATAAAGGGAAGATAGTAGAGTCAATTGTAGATACTAGAAAATAACAAATTGGATACAAAGACAAGTGTTGAAGCTGGTATTGAGCTAAAACTAGTTTGCTTTTTCTTTGTTGGGAGCAAAGTTTTGAAAATTGGAACCGATGTTTCTGTTGGGTACGGTTCACAACAATTAATTAATCAACAATTACGAATACTGTATTAACGGACTACTTAGACTTAACAAAAAGAAAAATAATCTTGTATTTGATAAAGCTTCTGTTTATCCTTTTCTAATTCACTTGCATACTTTAAAATTAATTACTCCATATATGGTAATGACTGAAGGTAAGATGGATGCAGGGACATTAAGTTAAATATTCAAATGATGGATGAGGCGTTGAATAAAGGTAAAGGCTATTTTTGAAATGGTATTAGAAGATGAAGGACAAAGTCAATATTACGATTTAATTTAAAATCATTTAAAAATTCATATTCTTTATCAGACTTAGTGAAAATGGAATTAACTTATCATGCAGTGCGTGTTGGTAAAACTAAATTAATTAATCTTGATGCCTCGAAGGAGTTCGCATATGAAAATATTGATAAAGAGATAGATGGATATAAAATCGCTAACAAGATTGAATCAATATCTGAAGATGATATAGATGTATTTGATGTAGTTGTTGGCAGGAGTGAAAAATGATTAAGATTTTTATGGACCAGCAGTCGAATTTGAAAAATTCCTTCCCAATGGCATTAGACCAAAAACTTTAACAAAAATTAATTACTGAATTGGATGCTCAAAAATAGAAAATTTGATATAGTAGTTCCTCAAGATAAGAAAATAAAAAGACCAAATATAAAAATTTGATTGCTAACTGAAGAATATTCTAGACTTAGTGATTCAGGTATAAATGGTTTTTCTATCCTTGATAGCGGAAGTAAATATTAGTAATATGTATTTTCAAAATCCGCCAGATACAATTGTACAACAACTAAAAAGGAGTTTATGGAAATATATCGATAACTGAACACAGATACAAAAGATTTTCTGTAGATATGGTAAGAAAATTCTATAGAGACTTTGGTAAAAATATATACTGGGACAAGATGATTCAAAAATAAGTTAGCGACAAAATCTTTATAAAATGTCTCAGAACTATAATAAAGATAAGCCCTTTAGTAGTATTATTTTTATGGACCAGCAGGAGTAGGAAAACTGAAACAGCAAAATATATTGCCAGCCTAATGGAAGAAAAAAGTGTTCTAGGAAACAATTTTCTATGTATCAAAAATAATTCTTTTGCAGATTATGTCTTTGGTGCAAATCATACAGCTTCTTCACTTGCAAAGAGACTTAGTAGAGACAAAAGTAATGTTATATTATTCGATGAGTTTGATAAACCTAATAGCATATTTTTATAGTGCATTTTTATCAGATGTTTGATGAAGGTATTTTTGTTGATAAAAATTATACGTTAAATTTAAAAATAGTATTATTATTTGCACTTCGAATTTTGTGAATTTTAACTGATGTCAGAAAAACTCTAGGGGATCCGATTTATAGTAGATTTGATGCTTTTATTGAGTATAAGGAGTTATCAGAAGAAATTTCTAAGGAACTGATACAGATAAAATTCTTGAAAATATATGATGGCTTAACTGAAACTGACAAAATATTGCTAAACAAGGAAGAAGCATTAAGCAATATCCTGAGATTTGCTAAGGTGATGAAAACGCAAGAGAAATTGAAAAGAGTAATAAATGAATATATTTTTTCGCTTTCGCTAAAAGTAAAAAAATCGAAAAATATTTAATTACCTTCCGTCTCCATACCCATATATTTTTCATAATTTTCTGATTTTGATACAATTTTTCATATCGGATTTTTGCAGAAGAATACTCTTGCATTAGGGTATTCTTTTTCACCTCATATGTATTATAGAGATAAAATAAACTCTAACTAAAAAAACTTTTGTAATAATTTTTGGATATTGTATAATATAAAAATAAAATCATAAAATAAACACTAGAAAGCAAAGGTAAATGATAGAATGTCAGCAAAGTATTTAAAATTAAAACCATCAAAACGATTTTACGGCAAAGTATGATATGAAAAGTTTTCAAGATAGAGCATGTAAATCTGTTTTTCAAAAAGAAGGCAATGGAAATACACGTTAAAAGTAAATGATTATAACTGCAAATGAAGAACTGGCAGATTTGCGTAAACTGTTATCACAAAAGTCTTGGTACAGCTCTTCAGCTCAGCATAAAAATAACTGTTGAAACCTGAAACGCTTGAAAGAGATGTGCAAGGTTTCATAAGATTCATTATTGATAATTATAAAGTCTGAAAGTGCAAGACATCAGTATATTTTTTGCCAATTATGAAGTGGATAATATTGAAGATAATATTTTTCATAAAACTTCCGTCAGAACATCTGATAGAGCATGGAAGAAATTCTGATATATTGAGAGAACTGAAGCAGAGAATATACAATGCCACAGGAAAAAAATTTTAATCTGGAATTTACAAGTGGGGATTTTTGAAAAATTCATAAAATGATTGAAGAAAAAAGAAAAAAATCTGGAAAAAGGCTGTGAAGAGTGGAAGAACTTCCTGTATTTGAACCTCAAAGGAAGAAACGAAAGGAAAAATGGAATGGAAATAAAGGAAATACAGTACACAGTGATTACAGGAAAAAGTGTCTGACAGAAAAAGCCAGTGATTTCAGTGTGCTGACAGCTTGAAACCTGAATGAGGAAATTGCTCTTGAAGGGCATATTTTTCCACATAGATATTTCAGAAACGAAAAATGGAAATACCAAAATGTGACTTTATAATTACTGATTATGCAGATTCTATAGGGATGAGAATTTTCCTAAGAAATCCGAAGATGTGAAAATAGGTCTGAATGACTGGGTGAAGGTAATTGGAAGACTTGAAGCAGACAGATTTAATGGGAATATTATATAAATGTAAAAGAAAATTGACAAGATAGAGCCCTAAAAATACAGTGCTAGAAAAGATAATGCAGAAAAAGAAAAGAATAGAACTGCATGCCCATACAAATATGAGTGAAATGAGCGAGATAGTTTCTGCAAAGGATTTAGCAAAGAGGGCAAAGGAATTTGGACATGAAGCAATTGCAATTACAGATTTTGAGTAGTGCATTCCTTTTCCTTTTGCATATAAGGAATCAAATGATAAATTTTCAAAATAATTTTTGGAGTGGAAGCTTATGTTGTCGATGATGAGCAGGATATGATAACAAAGCCGTCAGATAAACTGATAGAGGAAGAAGTTTATGTTGTATTCGATATAGAAAACGACAGGACTTGACCCTTATAATGACAAAAATAATTGAAATTGGAGCAATTAAATTAAAAGGAAAAGAGATAATAGATGAATTTTTCTGTATTTGTAAATCCTGAAATGGGTATTCCTGAAGAAATTACAAGGCTTACAAATATTACAAATGATATGGTGAAGGATGCTGACAACATTGAAAAAGGTACTGCCTGAATTTTTTGAAATTCTGTAAGGATACTACAGTTGTAGCACATAATGCCAAGTTTGATGTGGGATTTATCAACCAGAAGGCTAAAAAAATCAGGGGCTGGAATACTCGCCAAGCGTTATTGACACATTGCACTGGGCAAGAGTTCTATTACCTGATCAGAAAGAGATTCGGTCTTAAGAATATAGCTACTATTTTTAATATTTCCTCGAAAATCACCACAGAGCAGTAGATGATGCAAAAGGCAACTGCTGAAATATTTCAGAAATTTTCTAAATATGGTGCTAAGTAAAGGGAATATTAAAACTTACAGAAATAAGCAGGAGCTTGAAACAAATATACAGAATGCAGAAACTCTGAATACAATGATACTTGTAAAAATCAGGCTGGATTAAGGGATCTTTATGAGCTTATATCAAGAAGCCATATTGAATTTTTCGGAACAGAAAGCCAAGAATACCTAAATCACTGCTAAATGAAAAAAAGGAAAATCTTCTGATTGCAAGTTCAGCGTCAGCAGTATTTGGAAATAACGGTGAGCTTGCGAATATGTTTATACGTGGATCAGATTTGAATGATATTGAGGAAAGGGCAAAATTTTATGACTACATTGAAATTCATCCTCTAACAAACTATGTTGATCTGGAAGGAACAGGAGATATTGAAAGTCTTGATAAAATTGTGGAGATGAATAATTATTTCTACAATCTTGGAAAAACTGGGGAAAAATAGTAGTTGCAACAGGAGATGCCCATTATCTGGAAGAAAGGGAAGCAATTAACCGTAGCGTACTTATTTTGGGAAGCGGAATGGGTCGCCGTATATTTTCTTATGATAAAAAGGCTATTTTTCAGAACAACAGAGGAAATGCTGGAAGAATTTTTCTTATTTAGGTGAAGAAAAAGGCGTATGAGGTAGTTGTAGAAAATACTCATAAAAATAAATGATATGATAGAGAAAGTAAGACCTATCCTACAGGATTCTATCCGCCAAAAATAGAGGGTGCTGAAGAAGAAGTAAGACAGATGACTTATGCGAAAACTGCATGAACTGTATGGAGAAAATGTTCCTGAACATCTGAAGGAAAGAATAGAAAAAGAACTGAACTCAATAATAGGAAATGGATTTGCAGTTCTTTATCTTATAGCCCAAAAGCTTGTTAAGAAGTCTCTTGATAATGGATATTTAGTGGGATCAAGGGGATCGAGTAGGTTCGTCGATTGTGGCATATCTGATGGGGATAACGGAAGTTAACGGTCTGTATCCACATTATAGATGTCCTAACTGTAAACATACGGAATTTATGGAATTTGAAGGAAGTGGGCCTGACCTGCCTGATAAAGTTTGTCCTGAATGTGGAACAAAATATATAAAAGACGGTCATGCAATACCTTTTGAAGTATTTATGGGATTTGACGGAGATAAGGTACTGATATAGATTTGAACTTTCTCAGGGGAATATCAGGGAGAAATACATAAGTATACTGAAGAACTGTTCGGATCTGACAACGTATTCAGGGCAGGAACAATTGCAACATTGGCAGAAAAAAATGCTTTTGGGTATGTAAAAAAATATTTTGAGGAAGTAGAAGGAACTCCTGAAATAAGTAAAGAAAAAGCAGAGCTTACAAGAATTGCAAAAGGTTGTGAAGGAGCAGAGAAAACAACCGGCCAGCATCCCGGAGGAATGATAGTTGTACCAGTGACAAGTCCATATACGATTTCTGTCCCTATTCAGAGACCGGCAAATGATATGAATGCCGAGTCAAAAGACGACTCACTTTGATTATCACGTAATGGATGAGACAACTTGTAAAAACTTGATATACTGGGACATGATGATCCGACTACATTGAGAATACTGCAGGATTTGACAGGAGTGGATATCTACAGTATTCCTCTTGATGATGAAAAAGGTTATAGAGCCTGTTCAGTGGAACAGGGGCTCTTGGTGTGAAAATCCAGCAGACATTGATTCTAAAACAGGATCGTCAGGAATACCTGAATTTGGAACTTCGTTTGTAAAAACAGATGCTTATGGATACGAAACCTAAAACATTTGCGGAACTTGTAAGAATATCAGGGCTTTCCCATGGGACTGACGTGTGGCTGAATAATGCACAGGAATATGTAAGGGCAGGGGTATTGCTACCTTAAGTGAAATAATAACAGTCCGTGATGACATTATGAACTATCTGATTGATAACGGACTTGATAAAATCAGTTGCCTTTTACGATAATGGAATTTGTGAGAAAAGGTCAGCCTACGAAAACCCTGAAAAATGGAAAGAATATTCAGAAATAATGAAAACATAAGGTAAAAGCAGTGGTACATTGATTCGTGTGAGAAAATAAAATATATGTTCCCTAAAGGGCACGCTGTGGCTTTACGTTATGATGGCTGTGAGAATTGCTTATTTTAAAAGTTTATTATCCGATTGAATTTTTATACGGCATTTTTGAAACAGAAAAGGTCGCTGATTTTAAAATGACAGCCATGTTTCAAAGCCTGTGGATGAACTGAAAAAGGTCAAAAAGGGAGCTTGATGCAAGAGGTAAACCTTAATGCAAAGGAAAAACAGGAACTGTTCCTATATGAAATCCTGATTGAAATGCATTACAGAAAAATAGAGCTTATGCAGATAGATATTTATAAATCAGAAGCTACTCATTTTACTATTGAAGATGGAAAGATAAGAATGCCGTTGATTGCAATGGACGGACTTGGTGAATCAGTTGCAGTTAACGTTGTAAATGAAAGAAAAGAACGGAGAATTTTCTGTCGATGGAGGATCTTGTAAAAAGAACAAAATTAAATAAAACAGTAATGGACTTGCTGAAAACATATGAATGTATACCTGAATTATCAGCAACAAACCAACGACATTGTTTTAAGTGAGAGAGAAAAATGTTTTGAATTAGGAAAAATAAATAGCTTATAGATTTGTAAAACTATAAGTTTCTCAGTTAAAAAGTAAATGAATTTAATTAAGATTATGTCATAGGGTATTAAAAATTGACATAATCTTTTTATTTTGTTATAATTCACTAAAATAAGTCTTATAGGAACAAAAAGGATATTAAGATTAATAATATATATCTCTTTAAAAACAAAAATTAAATTTTAGGGAAGTAAAGAAAAGCATTAAAAATTGAATTTTAAGAAAGTTGGAGCAGTTATGGATAACAATTTGAAGAGAATTGAAAAAGAACTGAGAGCTTTTGCAAAAATGCAAAGATATAAAGTACAATGTGCGTTACTGTTTTCGTTCCTGGTAACAGGTTCGATATCTCTTACAGCTAATAAGGAAGATAGCATAGAGACAGCAAAGAAAGGTTTACAGACATCTATCACAGATATGAAGAAACTGTTTAGGGAAGCCAAAGCAGAAAAATAATAAGCTGATGAAGACATCAAGTCTTGAACTGATACAATTGATGGAACAGGGAGATCATGTGGTGAAATCTCCATGGAGTTCATGGCAGTTTGGTATGAACTATTTTTATAGTGACTGGAAAGGGACATACAAAGGGAAAAAGGGATAAGAAGGAAAAATATCCGTATGAAGGTATATTCCAGAGAGAAGAAAATGTATTTAACAGATATGTATCTCCACTAAGTCCATTTTATGATACTTTAGCAACATCAGCTGATGAAAAATCAGCATCTACAACTTTGAGAAGAGGACTAACTTCACAATATGGGTTAGCAAGTACTGAACCAGTACCTGAACCAATTGTAAGTCTTGAGCTAAGTGCAGGAATAAAAACCTAGAAAAGTTGATAAACAGCCTTTAAATATAGTACTTAGCCAGTAGATGCACCAAATGCCCTAGTATTGTCAGTGAAAGCAACACTAATACACGGAAATGTCACCAACAATTAATCCACCAACAGTAACATTGAGTATACCAACACCTAATACTAAACCATTTTAATGACTTTTAGTTTTACAAATGGTAGATATGGAACTCATGATTCAGGTTCATCACCTACATCTGGTTTAAATATAATAGAAGGTTCTGGAGTAACATATACTTTTAGGAGTAAATCCTAATAATCCAAATATAGATCCTAGTAATTTACAGACCGGAGATTTAAATAATAGAACATATAAAGTTCAAGGTGGAACAGTTTCAGGAGGAGGAGTTGCAAAATGCTATTTTCCGTATAAGCAGTAAAGGTTCCCTAAGAGGGCAAAAATACTGAAGCTTACTGGAATTCTATTATGACAGAAGATCCAACTAATCCAATAGTTGAAGGATTTACTTATGGAGGAACTTCAGCAACAGATAGGGTAAAATTCTATGTTGCTGGAGATATTAAAGATGATGGAAGCAACTTATTAGGAAATAATTATAAAAAGGGGCAATAGCTCTACACAGTGTATGGAATGGAACTACCATGATATAGAAGGATACTTAAAGGAAAGATCAACAATGTTTTCAATTGAAACATGGCACTCTCCTAAATTGGTATTTAAAAATATAAAAGTAGATATACAAGGTAATGAAAATACATTATTTTACATCTATCCTCATAGTTATAATGGATTAGTTAATAATAGTGTAGGAGATTATAATGCTTTTTGCACAAAGAGGAGCCTTTATAGGAGAAGTAAATGCAGATATAAAATCTCAAAAGAATGCTATATACTCAGTAATGGGATTATCAGGTGGATTAAATATAACAAGTACAGGTACATATAAACTGGAAGGTTCTAATAACCTTATTTATTCTGGATTAGGTTACTCACCAAGTTTCCAAAACTTTATAGGAAATGATCTCTGCATGGTTTTGTATCAGATAGATATAAAACAGGTATGACTCCTGCAATAAATTTAAAAACAGCACCTGAATCTTATGGTGATGGAAATGTGATAATGTACTTCAGTGATTTGTTACCAGATAAAGCGTAGCTGGATATACTGAAACAACTGTTTATGATGGAAATGATAATAATTGGAAAACAAAAATTGGTATCTTCCAAGGAGAAGTAAGGGCTAGTGCTAGAATAGGGAGAAAAATTAAATATAGATGGTACAGCTACTCAAACAACAGAAGGAAATAAAAATACAACAAGCTAATGGAACTCTAATAAATGGAGATAATAAGTATGTAGAAAATAACGTGAGTATATTAGCTCAATCTGGTCAAAGAGGAGAAGTAGGAGGTAGAAAGATAACTCCTACTCAAGATTTAGGAGTCGCTGGATTTGCTTGGGTTGATCAAAGATAAGATACATGCTCTGTATGTAAATGATATAGATGTAACTTTTGGTAAATACTCTAAAAGCTGGATTAATGGTAGTTTCTGAAAGAGGAACACAAGTGGATGTTGCAGTTACTGATTCAACTAATCCACATCATACAGATGTAGTTAAAGATGGAAAGTGAAATCTCTATAGGAAATAAAAAGATGCAAAGCAACTATTCCAGTAAGAACTACTCCAATTTTTAGACTATAATAAAAAGCTAGTACAGACTATACAAACGATAATAAAATTATAAGTTCAGCTGAAGATGCTAATAATGAAGCGACTATTGGAACTATAATTGCTTATGCAAAAGGAAGTTGGAAAGATTCTGATACTCGTATGGGGCAAGTGACTGAGTAGATCCAATGTCATCAGCAACAAGAAATGCATTCAAAGATGCTAAGTCTGAAATAAATTTCGAGTTCCAGTTGAGATGTCAGCTAAGTATGCTGAAATAAATGGAACTAAATTTAATCCAGTTGCTTATGTTGCTGAAGGTGGAAAAGTAACTGCCAAAGATACAAAAGCATATGGATATGGATCAGTTATAGCTTATGCAAAAAATCAACTGGATGGAGCTACTGTAAAAGAGTTCAGGAGAAATTGCAATAGATGGAAATATAGAAGCTAAAGATGAGATGGGCAGCAACTGATGCTACTACGACTGCAGAAAAATATAAAAACTATTGGAGCTTATGCAGACGGAACAGGATCAAAAGTTACTATTAGTGGAAATGCCACAATAAACGGACTTGCAAATTTTGCTGATAAAAGGTGGAGACAGTTGAAATAAATGGTACAGGAAGTGTAATAAATACAGGAGAAAGTGCAGGAATTGCAGCAACAAATGGAGGAACAATTAAATTTGGTGGTGGAAGTATAACTGTTGGAAAATAACAGTGTAAACAACACAACGCCATTCTATGCTGATGCAACTTCAAAAATCAATATTACAGGTACTACTAATGTTAGCATGAGCAAAGGAACTATACTTGTGGGAGCTGCTTAGTGATTATCGTGACGATGGTTGGAACTTCTACAAAAATATAACGGAATGGGAAATGTAAACCCTGACAGTAACAGGAGATGCAAAAATCGTAAAAGAAAAATACAGTGGGAGGCCTACTGTAACATGGACAGGTTCTGGAAGCCTTGCATCTGATGTTCTGACAACTACAAAATTTGCAAATATTACTGCCAATGCTTCAAATTATAAAGCATACTACTCAGACGGTACTTTCATAATAGGAGGAAATGCACAGCTTGGAAATGCCACAGGCGCAGACAGTTTTGACAATGTCCAGCTTGTAAGAGAAAAAGTTACAGTAAATCCAGGAGGTGAGTATATTCTCAGCAGGAAAAGGTCTTGGAATGGCATCTTCAACGACAGCGGCAAGCAATGCAGATTCAGGATATGACAATCAGGGAACAGTTGAGATAACAGGTGGAGCGGCAAATAAAGCAGCAATGAACGTGAGTTATGGAACAATAACAAACAATGGAACAGTAACTGTTGATGATGGTGTTGGAATATAGGAATCAAATGGAAGTAAACTTGAAAATACATCGGCAGGGAATCAATAAATGTAACAAATTCAGGATATGGAATAGTGGAATGGCAACAGGTTCATCAGCACAGGCATACGGAAAAGATGCAGGAGCTACTGGGAAAGCAGTAGAAATAATAAACAATGGTACAGTAAATATTGCAGGAAATAACGGAATAGCAATATTTGCAGATGATAATAAAGGTGTAGCACTGAATGAAATAACGGTAACAAACAGCAAGTCGCTTACTCTTGGAGATGGAGGAGGAATTGCAGTGACAGATTCTTTCAAATTCAGGAAGTGGAGGAATCATAAATGTTACAGGAACAGGTTCTTCAGACATAAAAGTTGGAGCTAATGGAATAGGAATATATGCTCAAAACTCAACAGTTAATTTAAAACAGTAATTACGGAATAGAAACAACAGATGGAGGATGGAATTTATCTGACAGGAAGTCTCAACATTGCCAACATCAACAAATTTAGAATATAAATATTCCGGAAGCAATACAGGGAAGAGGAATGGGAATCATACAATGTTGCAAATAGTACAAATAATACAAAATGTAAATCTTGTAAACAGTACAGGAACAACAGGAGGAATTGTTGGAATATTTGCAAAATGGTGGAGGAACATTTACAAATAATGGAGCAGTACAGTGGAACATCAGTAGAAAAGGAATTTGGAATCATAGGTGAAAATCAGATGTAAATAATGCAGGAAATATACATTAGGGAATGCATCTGATCCAAACAAACCAAATATAGGAATATATGCAAAAACAAACAATACTGTAACAAATACAGGAAATATAACAGCAGGGATAATGCGGTAGGAATTTATGGATATGGAGTTAACAACACAGGAAATATTACAACTGGATCTCAGGGAACAGCAATATACTCACAAGGTGGTAACATAAATGTAACATCAGGAGTCTTAACAATGGGTCAAAAATTCAGCAGTGGGAATATATACTGCAGGAACTGGGCAGAATGCGAATGTTGCTAATGGTGTAACTATGAACATTGGAAGCGGTTCATTTGGATTTTGCCAATGCAGGCCAAAGGAAACCATGTTACATCAAATGTAAACAGTGTTAATTTAAATGGTAATTCAATATATATTTATTCAAGAGATAATACTGGGAACAGTTAGCAACCACACAAGACTTACAGCAAATGGAGTGGCAGGAGACAACTATGGAATATATTCTGCAGGAACAGTTAACAACTATGCAGATATGGATTTAAGAAATGGTGCAGGAAATGTTGGAATATACAGTACAAATGGAGGTACCGCAAGCAACGTTGGAGGAACAATAACTGTGGGTGCTTCTGATACAGCAAATTCAAGATATTCAATAGGTATGGCGGCTGGATTTGTAGGAGACGCAACAACCCCTGCTTATACTGGAAATATTGTCAATGAAGGAACAATAAACGTAAAAGGAAAAGATAGTATAGGAATGTATGGGATAGGAGCAGGAACAACAGTATATACTGGTACTCACACCAGGTTCAACAGCAACTATAAATCTTGAAGCTGAAGGAGCCATGGGAATCTATCTTGATGAAGGTGCAAAAGGATTTAACTATGGAACAATAACAACAGTAGGGACACCTAGCAGTAGGAGTAGTTAGTAGAAAAGGTGCTGAATTTACAAATGAGGGTACTATTAATATAAATTCAGCAGGTGGTTACGCATTCTTTAAAAGCGGCAGGAGGAACTATAAAGAACTATGGTGTCTTTAATGTAACAGGAGGGTGCAAAAGAATTTACACCAGGAAATAAAACCGACAGGTAAAAAGGTAGGAGGAGTTGAAATAGTTGCAAATCCGGGAGTGCTTGATGCAGAAATAATTGCACCGAGTGGAGAAATTGTGGCACCTCAGATAGTTGATTCATTACCTGAAACAAGAGATGCTTTAACATCTAATATAGGAATGTACATTGGATACCTTTGAGGGGAACAAATCCAATTACTGGATTAAGTGCAATAGCAACACAAAAAGCTGATCTGATAGTAGGAGCTGAAGGCTGCGACAAAATACACAAAGTAAATATATTCAGGTAGCACAAAATATAATAAAACCTTATAATGATGCAATTACTGCAAACCCGCAAATAACAGACTGGAATATATATTCAGGCTCAGCATCATGGATCTCAACAGCAACAATAGATAGAACAACAGGACTTATACATAATATTTATCTGGCAAAAAGTACCATATACATCATTTGCAGGGAATAAAGCGACACCGGTAGAAGTGACAGATACATATAATTTCCTTGATGGATTGGAACAAAGATATGGAGTTGAAGAACTTGGAACTAGAGAAAATCAGTTATTCCAAAAATTAAACTCTATTGGAAACAATGAGGAAATATTATTCTTCCAGGCAACAGACGAAATGATGGGACACCTAATATGGAAATCTGCGACGAAAGAATAAATGCTACTGGAAATATGCTGGATAAAGAATTTAAATATTTAGGGATGAATGGAGAAATCCTTCAAAACAGAATAATAAGATAAAAAGTATTTGGAATGAGAAGCGAATATAATACAGACACTGCAGGAATTATAAATTATACAAGTGATTCAGCAGGAGTTGCATAGGTTCACGAAGATGAAACAGTAAAACTTGGTCATAGTTCAGGATGGTATGGTAGGAGCAGTGTATAATAGATTTAAGTTTAAAGATATTGGAAAAATCAAGAGAAAATCAAACTATGTTAAAACTGGGAATCTTCAAAACAATGTCACCGGCAAAAGATCATAATGGAAACTTAAGATGGACAATATCAGAGATGTATTTGGAGGAATAAAATGAAACTAAACGTAAATTCTTAGTAGTAGATGAAAGATCCAGGCGAATACGAAACTATTATTCATACGAGGCGACATTGAAAAATGAATTAGGTTGATGATATAAGAATGAGTGAAAGAACGCATCTTAGACCATTTGGAGCATTGAGCTGGAATATGGAAGATTTAGCAGTATAGGGAAAAACAGGAGATGCGTCTAGAAATAGATGGAAACGACTGTTTCTCTAGCAAAAACCTGAAGTAGGACTGGAATTTAAATATGTACAGCCACTGCAGTAAAAACCAGTTATCAGTAGGACTATCAGCGAGATATGAAAATGAGCTTGGAAAAGTTGGAGATGTAAACAATAAAGCGAAGAGTAAGATTTTACAAGTGCTGATAAGTTTGGAATCAGAGGAGAAAAAGACGATAGAAGAGGAAATGGTAAATTTGATCTGAATATCGGAATTGATAACACTAAAGATTTGGAGTAACAGTAAACGCAGGATATGATACTAAAAGAAATAATATAAGAGGTGGAATTGGATTCAGGCACTCTATTAATTTTTATACTAAATTCTGTGGAAAAAGTAAAAATAGATAGGATTTAGAACACTTGTAGAAAGAAAAAGAGCTATCTCAAAAGAAAATAAAATAATAATGTAGCTATATTTTTGAATTATTTAGAATTTTTACAATGTAAAAACAGGAAATGAATTTAGGAAAAAGTCATTTGTTCGAGAGCTTTTAGGCGAGTTTTTGACTTTCCTTAATAAATGACTGTTTTATATAAATAAAAATTTTAGTAAAATGAAAATATAGTTTTTCTTATAATATATTTAATTTTACCATTTTGAGACAATCCTTTTTGTAGTTTTAAATTATATAAAATTCAATCTGATTCTTTTAACCAATTTTATGTTATATGTTGAAAAATCTTTTTCATAGCTTTCTTAAATGCTGGAGACCCTATCAGATTATAATCTTTTTCTGTGAATTTTTACAATTATGTAGCAAAGTATATTTCAAAAGATATCCGTCTCCCTTTTTATAGGATTTACTATTCCTGCATAAAAAGTTCTTCATTTACATAATCTAGTATGTGCAGCTGTATCATTTTGTCTTTGTAAGATTTTTCCTTCACTCGTATAGGAAATTTCACAATTGTGGATCCAATCAGACTACACATTAAAATTATCTGAAGATGGGTCATCTCCATAGAAAGTAGCCCATTCTTCAAAAGAATCATTAACAAGAACACCGTCTTTTGTTTTTGAAAATTCTCCGAAGCTTTAATAATAGAAAACATTATTAATGCAGTTATTACTTTCTTGCCTATAATATTCACTCCTTTTAATATGTTATTTATCTAGTATAGCATGTGAAAATCAAAGTTTTAATTTTATGACATGTTAGTAAAAGTCTTTTTAAGTATTTTTATGTTTATCAACTCTGACACCGTATTTAAAATACTCCCAATAAGGGACTTTTTAAGTGAAGACATTACAACCCTTTGAAGAAGAAGCATTTATAAATAAGGAATTTCCACTAAAACTGCCGTATGGTTGAGTTCTTCTTCAGGTTTGAAAAATACAATATCTCCGGCTTTTTAAATTTTTAGATGAAACTTTTCCAGTTTGTGCCTGCTGGGTTGAAACTCTTGGCAGTTCGTGACCATAAACTTCACGGTAAATTCTACGTGTCAGGGCTGAACAATCGATTCCTTTTTAGAATCTCCTCCCATGCATATTTTGTGTCCTTCCACTTGCTATAAGATACAAGAAGTTTCTTTTCAAGCGGCGACGATTCTTTTTCACTTGCGGTTCTGATTTTGCTATTCTTTCATGTTTTTCTTGGTTCAGTCATTTTATCAATAATAAGCTGATCTTTATTGTTTGCAGAAATACTGCTAAATACACCTGTATTATGGGAAACTTTATTATGTGGAACTGTGCAGTATTTGCGACGCTTGAAGTTTTTCCAGGTTTTGCTGGAGCTAGTCTTTACATGTTTTAAAAGTTGTATCTGTTTTTGTAGCTTGAGAAGTTTTCATAGGATGTTTTTCTGCAGAATGTCTATCGCTGTTGATTTTGTTTGCTTTCTGCACTTTTTAACGTTGTTTGTGTTTAATAGTAGTATTTTAGCTACAGCACTTTTAACAGCCGAACTTTTACTTGCTGCTATTTTTAACAGCTATATAGTAGCTGGATGCTTTTTAGTGTGTAACCTTAACAGCTGTGTTTTAACAGCCAGATATCTAGAAACAGTTTCTTTGTTTTACAGTTTAGTAGTATTCTGCTTTGCTTTGACATATGTGTAACAGATTTTCCCTGTAACCTGAAGTAATGATGCAAATGCGATACATGATTCTGCATAAAGAATCTCTTCTTTTCATTTCATTTCTCCTTTTTAAAATCAGTTATAATTTGTTTTAAATTATTTTCTGCGAAAAATATTTTCTTTTTATTGTATCATTAAAATAAGAAAAAGTAAATTGACTTTGAAAAAGAAAATATTATAATTTAATAAGAAATAAGTGTGGCATAATCTGAAAATAAGGTAAAAATAAAATATACATTTTGGAGGCGATGAAATGACGGATATCGAAATAGCTCAAAGGGCAAAAAGTTGGATTAATGTGATTGCTGGAAAAAGCAGGACTTTCTAAAGAAGATTACGAACAATATGGAAATTACAAGGCTAAAGTCAGCCTTGATGTATTGAAAAATTCTGACAGGAAGGATGGAAAGTCATACTTGTGACAGCTGTAACACCTACACCTCCTGGTGAAGGAAATCAACAGTGACAGTACGGGTCTTACTCAGGCATTTTAACAAATTTGGATATAAGTCAATTGCGGCACTAAAGGAACCGTCATTAGCTATGTCATTTGGAAATAAAGGGAGGAGCCACAGGAGGAGGAATGTCCCAGGTTGTTTCCTATGGAAGAAATAAACCTTCATTTTACAGGAGATATCCATGCACATTTCAACTGCACATAACCTTATTTCTGCGTGCATTGACAATCATCTTATGCAAGGAAATGAACTGGATATAGATGTAAATAATATTACTTGGAAACGTGTCCTTGATATGAATGACAGGGGCATTGAGAAATATCGTGGTTGGAATGGGAGGAAGACTTTAACGGAATTCCTAGGAATCTTCATTCCAAATAACAGTAGCGTCAGAAATAATGGCAATATTCTGTCTTGCTAACTCAATTACTGACCTGAAAAAGAATAGAGTGGGAAATAGTTTTTGGGTACAATAGAAAAGGAGAAATGCTTAGAAGGAAAAACAGCTGAAAAATAGAAGGAGCGAGGTTACAGCACTTCTTAAGGATGCTATTAAGCCTAATCTTGTTCAGACGCTGGAAAACACTCCTGTATGTATACATGGAATATTGCAAATATTGCACACGGATGTAACTTTCGGTGCTTGCGACAAAAATGGCATTGAAATTGCTCAGATTATGTAATAACAGAAGCAGGATTTAGCATGACCTTGGAGCAGAAAAATTTTGGATATAAAGGCAAGAAAAGCGAAATTGAACCAAAATGTTAGTTGTTATAGTTGCAACTGTCAGAGCATTGAAACATCATGGTGGAGATACAGACCTGAAATCAGAAAATATAGAAACATTGAAAAAGGACTTGTAAACCTTGAAAGACATATAGAAAGCATGCAGAAATATCATATTCCTGTAATTGTTGCAATAAATAAATTTATAACTGACACTGATGCTGAAATAAAAGGAAATTGAAAATTCTGTAATGCAAAAGGTGTAGAAGTAGCTTTATGAAATTTGAGGAAAAAGGTGGAGAAGGTGGAAAGGAACTTGTAGACAAAAGTAAATTTCTGCAGTTGAGAAAAATGAAAAATCAGAAGATTTTCTCCATTGTATGAACTGGAACTTCTGATAAAGGATAAATATTGCAAAGGAAATATATGGAGCTGACAGGGTTAAATTTATGCCTAAGGCACTTAATAACATATACAGAAGATATATGGATATGATAAAGACTTCCCGTATGTATTTCGAAAACACAGAAATCACTGTCGATAATCCAAAATTGCTGGGAAGACCTACAGATTTGAAATTACAGTAGATGAAATCAGACTGTCTGCAGGAGCAGGATTTTTAGTGGCGATGGCAGGAGAAATCATAGACATGCCCGGACTTCCTAAAAAACCTTCAGCAGAACTGATTGATATAGATGAAAATGGAGTAATTACAGGATTGTTTAAATAAGAAGATGAAAATTGGAAGTGAAATAGTTGGGGATATTTGATAATAAAACTAAATTTCGAAATAAAGATAAAGATAGAGAAAAAGAAAAATACTTGAAGATTGCTGGGAGCATATTGATAAAGCAGGAGAAAATTTAACAAAAGAGCAAATTAATGAAATGATGAAGTTGGAATGGATACAAGAGAACTTTATCCAGAAGTTTCAAAATTGTATTTTGAACGAATAGAAGATTATTTTCCTCCTGCTTCAACAATGCTAGCTACTTTTTATATGGATAAAGATGATGAAATGTATGAAAAATATTGTTTAAAGGTCGCAAATCAAGGAGAAAATATAGCAAAGAAAAGTCTTGCTATATTTTTATGCATAATAATGAAGAGAAAATGCTGGAATGGTACAATAAACTTGATGATAAGGAAGATTATGATGTGTTAGCCTACATGTCAAATTATTATATGTTTCAAGATAATTACGATAAAGTGAAAAGAAATAAATTTTTACAATATTAAAAATAAAGAAAAGATGATAAGTATGCACCTAATTGTTTAGGTGATGCATATTTTTGCTGAAGATGATTTTGAAAATTCTGAAAATATTATAAAAATTGCTTTTTGGAAAATGGAAGTCCTGATTCAAAGGATAAATTATTTAATCTTATCAAACAACCGAAAATATAGAAAAGTTTAGAGAGTTAATTGAAAAGATGGGGTTAAAAAGAGGAGAAGTATTTTTAACCTTAGAAATCTTTATTTTTCATAAAAAGATTATAAAATGGCTGATAATGGTATTTAGAATCTGGAAAAAGTTAGATTTTTAGAAGCAAAATATAACTTTAGGCATGTTTATTATGAAATTGAAAATTTTGAAAAAGCTGAGAAGTATCTTCAGGAAGTAATAGAGAAAGTCCCGCATCTTTAGAGAAAATGCTACTGAAAAATTAATAAATGTATATAACAGTCAAGCAAATTTCTATCTAACCAGTGGAGATTTTTGAAAAAGCTGAAAAATATTTAAAATATTGGTTGAAAAATATAGTATAAAGGAATGCTATTATAATTTAGCAGTAATAAATAGTCAAAAAGGAAATATAGAAAATACAAAAGAATATATTTTGAAAAGGAATTGAATTAGGAGATAGCCAACTGTGTTTAGTTGTGCATTATCTGTTTATTCAGGAAACTGGTAAAATATACAGAAGAAGTTGACATGTGGTTAAAAAAGCTGCATAGAAAAAGATAATGTTGATGCAATGCATGAGTTAGGTCTTTTTGCTTCTGAACAGGATAGAATTGAAGATTCTAAAAATGGTATGAAAAAGCTACTGAAAAAGGAGAGACAACTGCAGTGAATAACCTCGCTAGATATATAGTAGTGAGGAAGGAAATAAAAGAAGAAAGCAATGAAAACTTTATCTGAAATCAGTTGAAAAAGGTAATCCTTTAGCATTTTTCAACCTTGAAATTATTATGAAGAAAAATAATAATATAGAACTTGCGAAAGAATATTATGGATAAAGTATTAGATTCATTACAAAGGTTATCCGACAAGTAAGCTGGAACAGGAAACTGTAAATAGACTAAAAATTACAGAATGAAGA